>Ga0315547_1000012_pt1 | contig 293922 bp, 285 predicted proteins | sample SalMarSW160240MG_2_FD_202542 | JGI IMG/M metagenome (GOLD analysis project Ga0315547, IMG submission 202542) | Salt marsh sediment microbial communities from the Plum Island Ecosystem LTER, Massachusetts, United States - Salt Marsh Sediment SW1601-240 ... | reverse complement strand
ATTGGCGGGTAGTTACGACGTTGTCGAGTCCGAACTCTTTTGCTAGCGACTTCTCAAGAAGAGTTTTGACTGAATTCACTTGTTGTGAGGTTACGGACCGTGCTCTCCCGTGGAGAAGCTCACTCCTAAGACGGTTAAGCTTGGAAAACTCACTACTTTCACGAGTTTCATGACCAAATCGACTTTTCCAGTACTTTTCAAACTTCGTGGACAATGGAAAGTCTGCTATACGGCTTAGAACAACATCCCTTAATCTGTGGTTAATAGGCGGTCGTGCTTCTGCTAAGTATTTTTCAAGTTGAGCGTATTTTTCCCTAACTGGTTTGGGGTCAGTACTGGCAAAGTACCCACTAGCGAGAGCTTCAAGGCCAACGAAGTAAGCGATGTACGTATCGACTGGTGAGTCGCTGTTTAGGCCGGCCCCGTACCAACGTAGTGCCATACCGATTGAGGGGCCAATTGTCGAATGGTAAAGCTTTGCCAACGGTTCATCAACTAAAGAAGCTAGGTTTTTCTCGATAGATACTTTGACAAGATGCTTGACAGGGACGTGAATATGTCCTTCCTCTCCTGTGGCACCGCTGAAATAGTATTCAACGAAAATGGGCTTACCTAGAATCTGTTCACCAAAACAAAGAGCAAGTAGTCCAATGACTGACTCAACGTGATTCTTGGCTCTCTCCTTTGTTTGCTCTTCACTATTTCCAGGGATAGTTGCAAGTATTTCCACTATGTCTCCCCTTGCCTCAACCTCTTCAACAGCTCCTTCAACTGAAAAAGCGCCTTCGGACGTAGGTTCCGCATCATGAAAACCGGATATTTTGTGTCCTTTGATGCCTCCCTTCCAGAATCTAATCCGAGTCTTGCATCCAATAATTACAAAAGGTTCGGACCAGCCTGCTCTTTGGGGTTGAAACACTAAGCGATAGGAAACACCATAATCTCTGCCCAAGCTCAATGGGCCTGGAGGCCCATTAAACCCTGAGGGACCTGGCCAGATGAAGGCCTTGCCGTCACGTTCCCATCGCACTTTATTCAGTATTGGCGTCTTCGTTGGGTCGTCACCGCGTTTCAGCTCTACACGCAATTGTATAGAAGGCTTTGGTGGGGAAAGAACCTTAGCACCTTCTGGAGTTGAGTAGGGGCCAGTCCATTCAGCTTCCTCTCCAGGCTCGTCGGTAGTTCTAGTCCAGAGTTCAACTGCGCATCCTTCTGGCAAGACCGCGTCAAAATCTATAAAGCCTCGGGCGTATTCCTCTACTGTCAAAAGCAAACTCTCATATTCCTCCGAGACCAATTATACCCTATGCTAGGCAGTAGACAAATTGACGGACTGTTCAGCGGGAATGTCTTGGTTTCTTGAGGACTTCAGCCTGGATATGTGGGTTCGGGACTTCTGAGCTCGTTCAGCGCGGTCCCCGGCCTGTTGCTACGCCCGGATCAGGGCGTTCACTAGAATTGTGGCAAAGGTGGCGGTTTGTACTCCACTATAAGCTCTTTAAACGCCTTATTCTGTAATTTCTCCAGGCATGACCTTAGTTGCTGGCGCTCTTCTTCAGACAACGAAGACATTATCTTGCGGATGGACTTTCTCCTGGTTGACCTGTCGTAAGCTTGCTGCCCCTTCTCCGTTATACTCACCCGCACCATGTTCTTTCTGTCCAGATCTTGGGTCTTTCTCAGCAGCCCCTTCTTTTCCATCCTGTTCAAAAGCGCGGAAACCGAGTGGGGCTCTCTAAATATCCGCCGGGAAATCTCGGAAGGCGTTGTCTTTTCACCAATGGCCTGGATGACCACCAAAACCCCGACCTCTATAAATGAGATACCGAATTGATCAAGTTCTTTCTGTCTCGCCCTGAGTACCGCATCCGTAGTCTGGTGTAGCAGCACCCAGAGGTTGTAATCTTCGTCCACAGCTCTTTTCAGGATTGATTTAATTTTGTGCCGTAGCCTGAGGAGTAAATAGCCCCAAAGAGGTGTTTTTGGGCAATAAAATGGGTGGTCTTAAGGCGGTATAATGGGTAGTTAAGAAAGAAATAGTGAGGTAAGACATATCTCCTTTGAGTCGCATTCTTCACGGGTGTCCGTGTAGTTACTATGGCATCTTCTGAGACTCGTTCTGTGCGCTGTGCGTTTACCATAGCATCTGATAATTCATCGTATTCTTACCTGACCGTTGTGCTCAGTTGCGGGTTGGGGGGCTTTGTTGCTACAATTACCTTTGATGAAAGCTGTAGGGCTAGGTAGTCAGCTGAAAGCTAGTTTAGAAGTTCTACCTATTGTAACCTCAGCTCCACTTAACAGCAAAGGATTCCGGAACATATTTGAGGAGGAGGGACAAAGATGGCCGACGAGACGGAAGAACGGAAAAAGAGAAAGGGAATCAGTGGACTGGTTTTCGTAGCATGTTTGTTTCTTGGTCTTGGAGTTGGCATAGGATTGGATTGGATGCCAGCTGCTCTTTTCATTGGTATAGCGGTTGGCTTTCTAGCCATGGCGATCCTACGGCTTAAGCTTGGTGAGTGGTGAATGTGCCCCTGTAGCTCAGAGGATAGAGCAGCGGTTTCCTAAACCGCGTGTCGGGCGTTCGAGTCGCCCCAGGGGTATTTTTGATATAATTTATAATTAGATTAAGGGGTGTAGCTCAGTTTGGTCAGAGCAGCGGTCTCCAAAACCGCAGGTCGTGGGTTCGAATCCTGCCGCCCCTGCCACGCCGGGGTGGTGGAATAGGTAGACACGCCATCTTGAGGGGGTGGTGGGCGTAAGCCCGTGGGAGTTCAAGTCTCCCCCTCGGCACAAATTTGTACTTGTCCTGGTGGGAGTAAGGTAGTAAAATTTATTTCGAAGCGGAAGTAGTTCAGCGGTAGAACGCCTCCTTGCCAAGGAGGAGGTCGCGAGTTCGAATCTCGTCTTCCGCTCCATGAACTTTTCTAGCGAAGTTCTTATTTCACTAGGTAAATTTGTGGCGGCGTAGCCAAGAGGTAAGGCAGGGGTCTGCAAAACCCCGATACAGCGGTTCAAATCCGCTCGCCGCCTTTTTGACTTTCGCCGAGGTGGCGGAATGGTAGACGCGGCGGACTTAAAATCCGTTTCCCGCAAGGGAGTGTGGGTTCGAGTCCCTCCCTCGGCACTCAATTAGCCAAGGACTTGCTCCAATTAGGAATACCAACTTCGTTTGCGCACTCTACCGGTCGGGAATTTAGCAAGCTAAGAATAGTCTTGGCTAACCCTTGCCTGTACTCATAATACTCCGTGAAGCGTTCACCGGCTTTGAATGGCCAAGTGTGTGATGATATACAGGCGTTTTATATTGGGCTATAATACACGGATAGCTGAATCACGGGAGGAAATGGAAAGACATGACAGCAGGAACCGCAATTTTGGATAAAGCAAGGACGGAGAGAAGGACAGTGTTAACGGAATTTGAATCTAAGAAATTGCTTGAGCGAGCAGGCATACCAGTTGTTGAAACAAGGCTAGTTAGAACTAAGCAAGAAACTATCTCTGTGAGTAAAGGGTTGGGGTTCCCGGTGGTGCTTAAAATTGCCTCGCCTGATATTGTTCATAAGAGTGACTCCGGTGGAGTTAGATTGGGCATTGCTAATGCCACTCAGGCGAGCAGGGCGTATAGTGAAATCATGTCATCCATAAAGCAGAGATATCCCAGCGCTATTATTCACGGGTTGACGGTTCAGAAAATGGCTCGTCCGGGCATCGAGGTAATTGTCGGCATGAGCAAGGACCCTCAATTTGGACCAGTGCTCATGTTTGGCCTCGGCGGTATTCTGGTAGAGTTACTGAAGGATGTTTCTTTCAGGATAGTCCCAATTACTAAAAGGGATGCTGCTGAAATGATCAGGGAAATAAAGGGCTACCCTTTACTGAAAGGTTATAGGGGGCAAGAGCCAGCTAACATCGATATGCTGGAAGATCTAATAGTGAGAGTCTCACGGTTTGTAGAGCAAACTCCTGAAATTAAGGAGCTCGATCTTAATCCTATATTTGCCTATAAGGATAGGGTTGTGGCTGTAGACGCCAGAATTATCTTAGAAGGGTAGCGGTTTGATGCTGAGCTGTTGATGCCAAATCTTGCTAGGCATCTCCAGGAAGGAAACTTCTTTTCTTTTGAACAACTTGCTTTGCTGCTTCCTCGATACCTTCCGCGGTCAGCCCAAATCTTCGAAGCAGTTCCTCGGCTTTGCCCGACGAAGCATAATGGTCTTTAAGGTTGACGAAGGACATAGGCACTGGCTTTTCTTCAACTACTACTTGAGCAACACGGCTGCCCAGACCACCGTGTGCTAGATGCTCCTCAGCAACGACAATAGCGCCTGTCTCTGAAGCTGCTTTGATTATAGCTTCCGCATCCAGGGGGTTGAGAGTGTGCATATCAATTACACGGCTATCTATTCCTTGTGTTGCCAGTTTCTGTGCTGCTTGTAAAGCTTTAGCTACCATAATGCCCATGGCTATAATGGTAACGTCTTTACCAGGTCTCAAGGTTATCGACTTACCCACTATGAAGTGATGGTCTTCATGGTAGATGAGTGGTGTCTTGGGACGGCTTAATCTGATGTAAAAAGGTCCGTAGGTAGCTGCAGCCGCTTTTACTGCCTTGGTAGTTTCGATAGCATCAGCGGGGACAATAACAGTAAAACTGGGAAGTGCGCAATATAACGATAAATCCTCGATGGCGTGGTGAGAAGTGCCGTCTTCGCCAACGCTAATGCCACTGTGGGTAGCCACGATTTTAACATTTAGCTTTGGTTGGGAAACACACAACCTGACTTGGTCAAAGCAACGGCATGAAGCGAAAACAGCGAAAGAGCTGGCAAAAACGATTTTTCCTGAAGCAGCCAATCCAGCAGCTATGCCTATCATGTTTTGTTCCTCTAAACCACAGTCGAAGAAGCGCTGTGGGAATTCTTGTGCAAAAAAGTGAGTCATTGTTGACAGTGATAGATCGGCATCTAAAACAACAATGTCTTTGTTTTGTTTGCCAAGTTCAATCAGGGTTCTGCCATAAGCCTCGCGAGTGGATGCTTCCACAGTCATGATTATCCCAGCTCCTCTAACGCTCTTTCCGCTTCTTCCGCGGTAGGTGCCTTGCCATGGAATTCAACGTTATTTTCCATGAAGCTAACTCCCTTACCTTTAATGGTATGCGCGATGATGATGGTTGGCTTGCCTTTAATTGTCTTGGCTTCCTCGAAAGCAGCTAGAATTTGATTAAAGCTATGGCCATCTATTTCAATAGTATGCCAACCGAAAGCTTGCCATTTTTCATTTAATGGCTCGACGTCCATGATATTTCGAGTCCAGCCGCTGAGTTGCTGTCGATTACGGTCAATAATGACGGTCAAGTTGTCTAATTTGAAGTGGGGAGCTGATAAAGCTGCCTCCCAAATTTGCCCTTCTTCACATTCGCCATCGCTAAGGAGAACATAAGTTTGATAATCGCGCTCATCAAGCCTGGCAGCTAGTGCGATACCAATGCCGAAGGATAAACCTTGACCTAACGAGCCTGCTGACATTTCCACTCCAGGGGTAAAGTTTCTGTCGGCATGTCCTTGGAGGCGGCTGTCTAGTTTTCTCAATGTGGTCAATTCCTCTACTGGGAAGTAGTCACTTTCAGCCAGGACGGCATATAAAGCTGGAGCGCCATGTCCTTTGCTTAATATAAAACGGTCCCGGTCTTGCCATCCAGGATTATGCGGGTCATAGTGCATAATTTTGAAGTAAAGTGCAGTGATGATGTCTGTCGCTGATAAAGAACCTCCGGGATGTCCGCTGCCTGCTGTAGCGATCATACTAATTATGTGCTGGCGTACCTTTTTTGCCATCTGTGTAAGCTCCGGCACAGATAGATCGAACGGATTGCTATGCATGCTATCTTGAGAGACTACTTTGATGCGATTTGACATTTGCTTACGAGTAGTAAATATTATTAATCTAACTATTGTAAATAAAGATGATTCGTAATGTCTATATGGTAAATGGAATATTTTCAAAAAAATGTGATTGAAGCTAAAATTAAGACTACAAATGTAGTGGTGGCTGAATTAGCCTATGCTAAAAAGGGAGAAGCTTGACATCTGAGCACGAGAGGATTCGGTCTTTTATCGCTATTGAGTTGCCTGGTGAAATTAAGTCTGACCTGGCGGAGTTAGGCAATAGACTGATGGATGCCAGGCAGCCGTTCGTTAAATGGGTGGACTTTGAGAATGTTCATTTGACCTTAAAATTCTTAGGTAATATTGCTGTTAATCAGATAACTGAGATAACTGGAGCTATGAGGGAAGCCGTTCGTGGGGTCTCTCCGTTTCGGTTGGAGATTTTGGGTTTAGGAGCCTTCCCAAGAATGGAGCAGCCACGTGTTATCTGGGTAGGTATAAGCGGTGAGACAGACAAGCTTTTAGAGTTACAGCGGACGATGGATTCCAAACTTGTTCGTTTAGGCTTTGCTAGAGAAAATCAATCATTTGTACCACACTTGACACTGGCACGGGTCAGGGATAACGCCTCATTAAGTGATAGAAATGGCCTGGGGCGCTTATTGACCTCTACCAAATTTGAGAGCAAAGGCTATATTACTGTAAATTCTATCAATCTGATGAAGAGCCAGCTAACACCTGACGGGCCTATTTATTCTCGGCTATTTGCTGTGACTTTGCAGGGGTAAATGAGTGTATTTGCTATGGTAAGATGCTTATATTACTATTGTTATATGAGGTGATTAAAGATGCCTTATCAATTGGGGGAAGAGGAAGCTTTACAAAGGCAACGATTAAGTACTGAAGCGATAAATTTGGCCGTGCAAGGACGCTGGGAAGAAGCTGCAAAGTTAAACAGGAATATGCTTGAAAGATTTCCTAACGATATTAAAGCTTATAATCGTCTTGGCAGAGCTTTGACAGAATTGAGGGAATTTGCTCAGGCAAAGGAAGCTTATCTTAAGACACTGGAACTTGCACCGAATAATCCTATTGCTAAGAAAAATATTGCTCGCTTGGATAGTTTACCGGAATCCAGCGTGAGATCTGCTAGTAGACTCAACAAAATTATCCCTGAGCTTTTTGTTACTGAATCAACCAAGTCCGGAATGGTAAACCTTCATAATTTAGCCTCAAGCGACGTATTAGTTACAGTAGCTCAGGGTGACCAGGTGCAGTTGGACGTAGAAGGACAGCGCCTGGTCGTTAAGAATGGTGATGGGGTGTATCTCGGCGAGGTAGAACCTAAACACAACTCACGCCTCACGAAACTGATAAAAGGTGGCAATAAGTATGTGGCTGCCATTTTTGATATAGAAGCAAACAAAATGCAGGTGATAATTAAAGAAGTATATCAGCATCCCGAGCAAAGTGGTATTCCTTCTTTCCCAGGTGAAACCGCAAGGTCTTCCCATTTTTATGCTACGGGAGGATCACTGAGACGAGATGTTGCTGACAAGGAACAAGGGGCAATGGAAGAAGTCGAGCATTTTGACGAGGACGTTGAAGATTCCTCTGAAGAAATCTTGCCAGATGGTTTCTCGGTGGTTGAGGATATCGAGTGAAGAACAAAGGAGAGTAAGACACAATGGCAGTAGGGACAATAAAGCCTATTAATATCGAAGAGGAAATGAAGAGCTCCTACCTTGACTATGCTATGAGCGTTATTGTGTCGCGAGCATTGCCTGATGTACGGGATGGCTTGAAGCCAGTGCAACGGCGTATTCTCTACTCCGTGAATGAGTTGGGGATACGCCATAATAGCCCACATAAGAAAAGTGCTCGAATTGTCGGGGAGGTTATGGGGAAATATCACCCTCATGGTGATGCTCCTGTTTATGAAGCTATGGTGCGGATGGCACAGGATTTTTCCTTGAGATACGTTTTAATCGATGGACAGGGTAATTTTGGCAGTGTCGATAATGATCCACCAGCAGCGATGCGCTACACGGAGGCCAGGCTCACTGAGATTGCACAGGAGATGCTAGCTGATATTGACAAAGATACTGTTAACTTCGTTCCTAACTTTGATGCTTCCCTCAAGGAACCCTCTGTCTTGCCAGCAAGATTACCTAATCTGTTGGTTAATGGCTCTACAGGTATAGCTGTGGGCATAGCAACTAATATACCGTCACATAATCTTGCTGAAGTGTGTGATGCCATCACTTATTTGATTGACAACCCTGATGCTACTATTGAGGAACTTTTGGAGTTTATTAAGGGGCCTGATTTTCCTAGCGGGGGGCTAATCTTGGGCGTTGAAGGAATGAGGAATGCCTATACCACTGGGCAGGGGAAAATTGTGGTTCGGGCTAAAGTTAATGAGGTAACCACCAAGGGGGGTAGAGGACAGGTAATTATCACTGAGCTTCCTTATCAGGTGAATAAATCAGCTTTAGTGGAGAAGATAGCTGAGCTAGTTAAGCAAAGGAAGATTGATGGTATTAGTGAAGTACGGGATGAATCAGATAGAGAAGGCATGAGAATTGTTATTGAAGTTAAGAAAGAGGCATCTATCCAGCAGGTGATTAATAATCTTTACCTGAACACTGTAATGCAGACTGCCTTTTTCATTAATATGGTAGCTTTGGTTAATGGGCAACCTAAGCTTATTAACCTTAAAGAGGCTCTGATTTGTTACATTGATTTTCGTCGGGAGATTATCACCAAGCGTTCTCAGTTTGAACTTCAAAAAGCTAAGGAGAGGGCACATATACTTGAAGGACTTAAAATCGCCTTGGATAATCTCGAGCAAGTGGTCAACACAATTCGTGAGTGTGAGACGGTTGAGTCTGCTCGTATCAAGCTAGCATCAGTTTTTAGCTTATCGCAGATTCAGGCACAAGCTATTCTTGACATGCCACTTCGCCGGTTGGCTCACCTGGAGCGAGAGAAGGTAGATGAGGAATACAGGAACATAATAAGCAATATTTCCTACTTAGAAGATTTATTGGCTAATCCCAAGAAGGTATCATTCCTTATTCAGCAAGACGTTGCTGAATTGAAATCGAGGTATGGTGATCACCGGCGGACTATGATTAACGAGGAGGAAGCAGTTGAGTTCCGTAAAGAAGAGCTTATTCCTCACCAAAAAGTGGTGATTATCTTGACTAATCAAGGATTCATTAAGAGAATTCCGGTTAACATATATCGGCTGCAGCATCGTGGTGGAAAAGGAGTCATGGGGATGGCAACTCGTGAAGCTGACTCTATCAAGCACATCCTGGTAGCTGATACCCATGATAACTTACTTTTCTTTACCGCTTCTGGAAAAGTTTATTCGCTCAAGTGCTACGAAATCCCTGAAGGTTTGTCTCGAGGTACCAAGGGGACTGCGTTAGTCAACTTATTGGTTATTGATTTAAAGGATAAGGTAACCACAATGGTAGCTGCAGCGGATTTTGCATCAGATAAATTCTTGGTGGTGACTACCAACGCTGGCATGATTAAAAAAACTTACTTACAGAAGTTTGCTAAGGTCAGAAAGAAAGGCATTATAGGTATGAGACTTGATAATCGAGATGAGCTGATATTGGCTGGAATAGCTACTAATGCAGATGATGTCATTTTAGTAAGCGAGAATGGGCAGGCTACCAGGTTCAAGCTGGACAGCTTGAGGTGTGCTTCTAGGACTAGTGGCGGCGTTCGAGGTATTCGATTGGATGGTGCTCAGGTTGTCGGCGGGGGTATTGTGTCTCCTACTGCATATTTGCTTACGGTGAGCGAGAAAGGGTTTGGCAAACTAACTTTGTTGGAACATTATTCTGTTCATAAGAGGGGCGGCAAAGGGCTTAGAGCTCATAGAGCCAGTGACAAGATAGGCAAAATAGTGGCAGCCAAGCTGGTAAATAGAGATGAAGGCTATCTGATGATGTTAGCAGCTAGTGGTAATATAGTGCGTATCCCCATGAAACAAGTCTCAGTCCAGAGCAGGAATGGTCGGGGTGTACATTTGATGGTGCTGAATGACGATGATGAACTAGTTTCAATCGCTACCTTGTAGTGTTCTATGCATAATCAGTGCAAACGAAGTAGACAATGATCGAGTATAAGGGGCTACCAATGTACCTGCATTCATCAACACAGTTGCCATGCCATCGATTATTGTTCTTCCAGGGCTAATAGCTTTTTGTGGTACCCGAGAACTCCCGTAATATCGCATTATACCCACCTTTCAGCTGGTTTGTTAGGCCTGCAAGGTAGCAAAGGGATCCCCCCTCGGCCTTGTAGATTCTGTGATAACGAGTCAGTCTGTCAGCAAGAGCGGGTTTGAAATATCTGCCTTGTATTTTTCACGACAAGCAACTGACCATCGTTGTAAACCACAGGCATTACATTTTCCGTGGCTACAATTTGGCGTTTCCTTTCCTTGCCAAAGGTTGTAATATTCCGTTTCAAGGAATTTTCTAGTTACTCCGATATCAATGTGCTCCCAGGGCAATGTTTCATCAACTGTTCGTCTCCGATTAGCATAGAAGGAGATATCAAGTCCATGCTCTTCAAAAGCGCTAACCCATTTTTGGTGATTGAAATATTCGCTCCAGGCATCAAATTTACATCCTAGTTGCCAAGCACGATAGATAACCTTGCTTAAGCGGCGATCACCCATGGATAAAGCTGATTCTATTTGGCTGGCTTTGAGGTTGAGCCAAGGAAATTTTATCCCTAGTTGGTTTAATCCTCGTTTCAATATTTCATATTTAGGCAGTAATTTTTCTTCCGTTTCCTGTCCTATCCATTGGCAAGGAGTATGAGGCTTAGGAACCAGAATAGATATACCGATACGCAGTCTGCTTTTTCGGCATAGACGACTTATTTTGGCAATGAGATCAACAATGCTTTTTACATCATCAAGGGTCTCGCTGGGCAATCCGATCATGAAGTATAGCTTCAGATTTACCCACTCTTTATTTATGGCGGCTAACGTTTCTAACATAACCTGTTCAGGAATATTCTTGTTGATTACACGGCGTAGTCTTTCACTTCCTGCTTCGGGAGCGAAGGTCAAGGTTATTTTGTGCTGTGGTCTTGTTAGTAATTCAGTCAACTCTGGTGTAACCGAATCCAGGCGTAAGCTGGGTAGAGATAGGCTAAGGTGCCTCGCATAATACTGACTCGCTAATTTATTGACGAGGACTTCAATGTCAGTGTAGCTTCCGGTGTCTAAAGAAAGCAGAGACATCTCATTATATCCACAATATTCTGACAATTCGGCTACAGTTCTCTCTATTTCTTGTTGTGGGCGTTTTCGGACAGGACGGTAGATCATCCCAGCTTGACAAAATCGGCAACCAGCAGTACAACCTCGCTGGATCTCTGTGACTCCATGCTCATGTATCGTCTCAATGTAAGGAAGCACCGGCTTTACAACTGGAGCAGGTAGTTTAGCTATTAATCTGCGCTCGATTCTTGGCTTAGCTTCAGGGAGCGTAGGGATAATGCTACTTACAATGCCATCCTTGTTGTAATGTATTTGATAAAAACGAGGTACATAAACGCCTGGCAATTTGGCCGCTTGTCGCAGCATTTCTTTTTTGTCCTTTCTATATCCGCGGAAGACCTTTAGCAGCTCGACAATTATTTCCTCACCTTCACCGATGACAAACAAATCAATGAAATCAGCCATCGGCTCAGGATTAAGAGCACAGCTACCACCAGCTATTATCAGGGGATGCGAGTCATCCCTGTGATAACTGAACAGTGGAATTTGACCTAAGTCTAAGATGTTAAGTACATTGGTGTAAGTAAGCTCGTAGCCTAGTGAAAAGCCGATAATGTCAAATTCGCTCAGCCTATGTTTTGATTCTAAACTGAAAAGAGGGATGCGGCTTTCCCGCAGGACTAGTTCCATATCAGTCCATGGAGCAAAAACCCTCTCCGCCAAAACATCTGGCTGTTCATTGAGTATGTCATACAAAATAGGTATTGCCAGGTTGGACATGCCAATTTCATAAATTTCGGGATAGCATAAGGCAATTCTAATCGGCGTGGTCTTCCAATTCTTGACTATGCTATTCCACTCACCTCCAGTATAGCGGCCAGGCCTTGAGACTTGCCTAAGAATCGTGTTGAATTCGAGCATCTTGTTGATTTTGTTTTGGGCATTATAGCCTTTGGGCATGTTAAACTTCAAAGTATTTAGTTACATAAGTTGACATATTTACCGTTCTTTGCTAAACTGCGCGTTTGTTGTGTTATACTTGAAGAGTAAGTTAAGTAGTTAGCAAAGACTACCCAAGTGAACTTATGCTATATATAATTAGAACAAGAAAGGTTAATGTACAACCAGCTATCTTTTAAGTAGGTTAGAATATAGGAAGGTCATAGGAGTGCCAACTGTTAATCAGCTTGTCCGCAAGGGGCGCAGGAAACCTGGTAAACGAACCAGAGTTCCGGCGCTGCATTTCAGCTATAATGCTATAAAAGGCAAGACCAGATGGACTCAAGGTTCACCTCAGAAGCGAGGAGTCTGCATTCAGGTTAAGGCTGTTACTCCTAAGAAACCAAATTCGGCGCTACGTAAAGTTGCTTATGTGAGGCTAACTAATGGAATGGAAGTGACCGCCTATATTCCTGGTGAAGGGCACAATTTACAAGAACATTCGGTGGTCTTGATCCGTGGTGGTAGAGTCAAGGATGTTCCTGGAATTGGCTACCACATTATTCGCGGTACCCTGGATACTGAAGGGGTGGCTAATCGGAAGGCGAGTCGTAGCAGATATGGTACTAAGCGGCCTGAGGGTAAATAGGGTGGCATATGCCGAGAAAAAGTAATAAGGTAGTAAAAAGAGAAATTTCTCCTGACGCCAAATACGGAAGTGTTATTGTGTCTAAATTCATTAATAAAATTATGCTGCGTGGGCAGAAAGCCACTGCGGAGCACATTGTTTATGATGCTCTGTCGCTTGCCAGTGAACGAGTAAATAGTAGCCCTGTGGAAGTTTTGGAGCAGGCGATTAGGAATGTCACACCGGCTGTTATGGTTAAGCCACGGCGTGTCGGTGGAGCTACGTATCAAGTTCCTGTAGAAGTAGAAGAAAATAGAGGGCGTTCGCTTGCAATGAGATGGTTAGTTAGTGCAGCTAGAGCACGCCATGATAAGTCAATGGGGCAAAAGCTAGCTGCCGAGTTGATTGGTGCCATTCAAGATCAAGGTGTAGCGGTTAAGAAGCGTAGCGACGTTCACAAGATGGCTGAAGCTAACAAGGCTTTCGTACATTATCGTTGGTGAGGAGTGGGTGTGTCACGAACTTTTCCTTTAGAAAAGATACGCAATATGGGGATTATCGCCCATATAGACGCTGGTAAAACCACCACCACAGAGAGGGTACTCTACCATACCGGGCGTACCTACAAGATTGGTGGGGTGGACGAAGGCACTGCGGCTATGGATTGGATGCAACAGGAGCGCGAGCGTGGCATTACCATTACTTCGGCAGCCACTACTTGCTATTGGCGGGAGCATCGCATCAACATCATTGATACGCCCGGGCATGTGGATTTCACCGCTGAAGTAGAACGTGCTCTCCGTGTCTTGGATGGTGGCATCGTGATACTTGATGCTTTAGCGGGTGTTGAGGCTCAATCGGAGACAGTGTGGCGTCAGGCGGATAGATATAATGTAGCCAGGCTTTGTTTTCTGAATAAGATGGACAGAGTCGGTGCTGACTTTTATCATGTCGTAAGGATGGTAGAAGAGCGGCTTCAAGCTAAACCATTGCCCATAGAGCTTCCTCTAGGGGTTGAAAATCTCTTCCGGGGAGTTATTGACCTCGTGGAGAATAAAGCTATCACCTTTCCTGACAATCCTGATTTAATGCCTGTAAAGGAAAGTATTCCGGAGAGTGATAGAGCCATAGCGACTGAGTACCGTGAAAAATTAATTGAAAGGTTAGCTGAAAGTGATAATCAGATTATGCAAATGTATCTCGAAGGTCAAGATATTACAGTCTCATTACTAAAGGCTGCTATAAGAAGGGCAACCATAGCTAATCAAGTAGTTCCTGTTCTTTGTGGTAGTGCTTTGCGAGGTAAAGGAATACGTCCTCTGCTTGATGCTGTTGCTGATTATCTCCCTTCGCCTCTGGATATTCCTCCCGTCCCCGCAATGAGACTTAGTGACGGGGCGAGAATTGCTTGTCAGCCTAACGATGAAGGTCCTTTTGCATCGCTGGTTTTTAAAACAGTCTCTGACCCATTTATGGGCAGATTGAGTTATCTCCGTGTGTACTCAGGAAGAGTAAGAGCCGGGGCACAGGTTCTTAACTCCACTAGAGATGAGAGGGAACGGATGGGAAAGCTGTATCTTATGCATGCTAATCGGCGGGAGGAAATCGATGAAGCTGACACTGGCACCATTATAGCTGCTGTTGGACTTAGGAAGACGTTCACTGGTGATACTATTTGTGATATTACCTCTCCCTTGCTCCTTGAGTCTATACGTTTTCCTGAGCCGGTGCTTTCCATGGCAATTGAACCTAAGAGTAAAGCTGATCAGGATAAATTATACGATACCTTGAACAAACTCACAGATGAAGATCCAACGTTTAAGTTTTACCAGGATTCAGAAACCGGTCAAACTATTATCTCGGGCATGGGCGAGCTTCATCTTGAGGTTCTCACGGAGCGTGCCTCTCGTGAATTTGGAGTAAAGGTAAACGTTGGTAGGCCACAAGTAGCTTACAAAGAAACAATAACCATCTCGGTAGAATCGGAAGGGAGATTTATTCGTCAATCTGGTGGTAAAGGGCAATATGGACACGTTTGGCTCAGGCTAGAGCCAGGTGAAAAAGGTAGTGGTTTCGCCTTTTTTAATCAAATCCGAAGTGGGGTTATACCTAGGGAATTCATTTCTGCTATAGAAGCAGGTAGTCGAGCAGCTTTACAAAGTGGAGTATCTGGGTATCCTGTGGTGGATATCAAAGTGATTCTATGTGATGGCAGTTTCCATGAGGTTGATTCTTCTGATTTAGCTTTTAACGTAGCAGCGTCTATTGCGGTGAAGAACGGTATACCTAAGGCTAGGCCCATTCTGCTCGAACCAATCATGAAGGTAGGAATACTCACCCCGGATCAATTTCTAGGGGAGATTTTGGGTGATGTGAATTCGAGAAGAGCTCATATTGAGAGTATTGAGACCCACGAGACACTTTGCATCATTCGCTGCTATGTTCCTTTAGCAGAAACCTTCGGTTTCGCGGGAGATTTAAGGTCACTTAGCCAAGGAAGAGCCAATTACACTATGGAGTTTTGCCGTTACGAAGAATTACCTGACGATTTAGCCAGGCAGCATATGGCTGAAATGGCGGTGAAATAGATGAGCAACCAGAAAGTTCGGGTTAAAATAAAAGGGTTTGACCATAGACTGGTTGATCAGTCGGTAAAACAGATAGTGGATACTGTGGAACGCACTGGAGCTATAGTTGTTGGTCCTATACCTTTGCCTACAAAAATAGAGAAGTTTTGTGTTATTCGCTCCCCAAATATTGACAAAGATTCCAGGGAGCAATTTGAAATTCGCACACATAAGCGATTAATAGATATCCTACAACCTAGCTCTAAAACTATAGACGCTTTAAGTCAACTTAACTTACCCTCTGGAGTGCAAGTGGATATTAAATTGTGATAAACCGATGGCTCAAGGTATTATTGGCAAAAAAGTAGGTATGACGCAGGTTTTTCTGGAGAGTGGCGAAGCCATAGTAGCGACTGCTATCGAAGCTGGTCCGTGTTTTGTCATTCAGGTGAAAGATGAGAGCAAAGATGGATATAATGCTATCCAGCTTGGTTTTGGGAAAGCAAGCCATCTTAATTCGCCTCAATCTGGACACCTCAAAGGTATAGAGAAAGTTCATTATCTTCATGAATTCAAGACCAATGATATTAGCTCATATCAGCCTGGTCAGCGGATAGACGTCGGTTTTCTGAATAAAGGTGATTTAGTAAATGTAAGCGGTTTCTCTAAAGGCAAGGGCTTTGCTGGTGTAGTAAAACGTCATCATTTTGCCGGAGGACCGAAAACGCATGGCCAATCTGACCGTCACCGGGCTCCAGGGTCAATTGGTGCTACTACGTTTCCAGGCAGGGTGTTTAAAGGGAAGCGTATGGCTGGACATATGGGAGCGAAGAAAGTGACTCTGCCTAATGTCAAGGTCATCGAAGTTGATTCCAACCACAACCTGCTTTTGTTAAAAGGTGGTGTACCTGGGGCTAATAAGGGATTACTGTTTATTGAGAAAGTAGGGAGGTTGTAAGTGCAAGTCTCGGTTTACAATTTATCTGGTGAGGTTGTTACACAGCTAGAGGTTAGCGATGATATTTTTGACCTTCCTTTCAATGATGCGGTAGTTCATCAAGCTTTAGTAAGGCAATTAGCCAATAAGCGTCAAGGCACTGCATCCACGAAAACAAGGAGGGCAGTTCGTGGAAGCACGAGGAAAGCTTATTTCCAAAAACATACAGGACGGGCAAGGAGAGGAACTTTGAGGTCACCGCTTCTCGTGGGGGGAGGAATAGTTTTTGGGCCCCACCCTCGCTCATATTACCAGGCTATGCCTAAGAAAATGAGGCGTCTAGCTCTAAAGTGTGTTCTTTCTGCCAAAGTCAGAGAGGGCAATATGAAGGTAGTGGAAAAGTTTACTTTTGACAGGCCGGGAACGAAGGAAATGACTAACATCTTGTCGGCGTTTGAGATCGATTCTTCAGTGTTAATTGTCACTGCTGATTCTACTCCAAATGTAGTTAGGTCAGCTAGTAATTTGGCTAGTGTAGATGTTTTGCCTTCGGCTTTGATTAATATAGCTGATTTGCTTTCCCATCAAGAGCTAATGGTTACCATTCCTGCAATACATAAAATTGAGCAAATTTGGGGAAGAAAGGTGATTAAGCATGCATCCTTATGAAGTTTTACGACGTCCCATAATCTCGGAGAAAGCTACATTGCTGCAGGAGAGAAAGAAGTACGTCTTTGAAGTGGCTAAAGAAACTAATAAGGCTCAAATCAAACAAGCAGTTGAGCTGGCATTTAAAGTAAAAGTATCTAAAGTAAACGTGATAACCACACCTGGGAAGACGAAGAGAATGGGCAAGAGAGAAGTGACAAGTTCACCATGGAAAAAGGCAGTAATTACTCTGGGACCAGGTGATAAGATCAGTTTCTTTGAAGGTGTTTAAAGGGAGTTAATCGTGGGCTCGGTAGTAAAGTGGAGAAAAAAGAAGATGTCCAGACATCATCATCGGAAGCTCCTTAAGAAAACTCGATGGATGAGGAAACATCCCTAGATATAAATTGGAGGTAATTTGTGGCATTAAAAAGTTACAAGCCAACTTCTCCTGGTCGGAGAAGTATGGTCAAAGCTAGTTTTGAGGAAATAACTAAGACAGTTCCTGAAAAATCATTGCTGTTACCATTGAGGAAGAAAGGGGGACGCAATAGTCGCGGTGTAATAACAGTACGTCACCGTGGTGGTGGGGCCAAACGAAAGCTTAGAATCATCGATTTTAAGAGGGATAAAGTTGGCGTTCCTGGTAAAGTAGCTGCAATCGAATATGATCCTAATCGTTCAGCTCGGATCGCATTAATTTATTATGCTGATGGAGAAAAACGTTATATTCTCGCTCCCTTAGGTCTTCAGGTGGGAGATGTTGTGGAGGCGGGAGAAGAAGTTGACATAAGACTTGGCAATGCCTTACCTATTAGTTTGATTCCTACAGGCACATCAGTCCATAATATTGAATTTGAGCCTGGTAGAGGTGGTGGGCTTGTTCACAGCGCCGGGACTGCTGCTCAAATATTGAGCAAAGAAGATAAATATGTCACACTTCGGTTGCCCTCAGGTGAATTACGGAAATTTCATCACAGGTGTTGGGCTACTGTTGGACAAGTGGGTAACGTTGAGCATGAGAATTTGGTGCTGGGTAAGGCAGGGTGTCGAAGGTGGTTGGGATTCCGTCCTACAGTTCGTGGTTCTGCTATGACTCCAAGAGATCATCCTCATGGAGGGGGTGAGGGTAGAACCCCTCGAGGGATGCCTCCTAAAACACCTTGGGGAAAGCTGGCACTGGGGCCAAAGACACGCCGTAATAAGAAATCGGATAAAATGATTATTAAGCGAAGGAAGTGAAATGTCGAGGTCACGTAAGAAAGGTCCTTATTGCGATGCTAAATTGCTTAGGAAAATAGAGTTGCTGAATAATTCGGGGGAGAAGACGGTAATAAAGACTTGGGCTCGTGCTTCCACCGTCCTTCCTCAAATGATAGGGCACACTATTGCTGTTCATAATGGGCGAAGACACGTACCTATTTTTATTACCGAAGGTATGGTTGGACATAAGTTGGCAGAATTTGCTCCTACCAGAACGTTTAGGGGGCATGTTACAAGGGCTAAAGTAACTGTACAGGCAAGGAAGTAACTGAATGAAGGTAAAGGCGGTAGCTAAAGACGTTGGTATCTCACCCCAAAAGGTTCGTTTAGTGGCGGATATAGTTGGAGGTAGAAAAATTGATGAGGCATTAACAATGCTTAGTTTTCTACCTACTCCAGCAGCTAAGGCTGTAGCCAAGGTGATTAAATCAGCGGCAGCTAATGCTGAAAATAATTTTGAAATGTCGCCTGCTGGCCTCAGGATTAGTGAGATTTCTTGTGATAAAGGGCATACTTTGAAGAGATTTCGACCACAAGCGAGAGGGAGAGTAAACCCCATTTTAAAACGAGCCAGCCATATTACGGTGTTTATTGCAGAGGAGGAAAGTTAACCTTGGGACAAAAAGTCGACCCACGTGGTTTCAGGCTGGCCATTAGTCGAGGCTGGGAGGCTAAGTGGTTTGCTGAAAAGGACTATGGCCGCTTCTTGCAAGAGGATTTAAGATTGCGCAAGGTTATAGCGCAGAGATGCCGTGATAGTGGTGTTTCTTTGGTGGAAGTCGCGCGACTTGGGGACGAGATATATTTAACCATTTATGCCGTTCACCCAGGTATCTTGATTGGTAGGGGGGGGCAAAATATAGAAATATTAAAGAAAGAATTGCAGAGAATTAGCAGTGGGGAAGTTAGATTGACTATTCGAGAAGTTGAGCGTCCGGAGCTTGAAGCTTGTCCTGTAGCTCAAAATATAGCTGACCGTATTGAAAACAGAATTCCATTCCGCCGGGTAATGAAGCAGGCAGCTTTTAGAACTTTAGAGGCGGGTGCAAAAGGGATAAAGATAAAATGTAGTGGCAGGCTTGGTGGACGCGAGATCGCTCGATCTGAGACTTTACATCAGGGCCAGATGCCGTTGCATAAGTTATCTGCTGATATAAGCTATGGTTTTGTTGAAGCTCGTACAGCAATGGGGCGTATCGGAGTCAAGACATGGATCTATCGAGGCGACATTCCTGAGGAGGTGATGAAGGAAAGTGTTACAACCGAAACGGGTTAAATATCGTAAAGTCCAGAGAGGCCACTTGAGAGGGAAAGCCACTAGTGGTAATACTGTGGTCTTTGGCGATTTTGGGTTGAGGGCTGAGGAGTCTGTCTGGCTAACAGCGAGGCAGATAGAGGCTGCGAGGCGTGTTTTGGTGCGCTATATACGCCGCGGTGGCAAATTATGGCTACGCATTTTCCCAGATAAGGTCGTAACTAAGAAGCCGGCAGAGACAAGGATGGGAGGAGGCAAAGGTTCTCCTGACCACTGGGTAGCTGTGACTAAGAGAGGTAAAGTTCTTTTTGAGCTAGGGGGCATAAGCGAAAACTTAGCTCGCGAAGCAATGCACTTGGCTTCTTACAAGCTACCCATCGCTACCAGCTTTATTACAAAGGGAGAGACGAAAGTTGAAGGCTAGTGAAATCCGTGCTCTTGGCGATGAAGAACTGTTAAAGCAATTAGAAGAGGCTCATGAAGAGCTGTTTAATCTTCGTTTCCGTCTAGCCACTCGGCAGCTTGGCAATCATCGTGAGGTCCCTCGAGTTAAGAAGAAGATTAGCAGACTTAAGACCATTCTTCGTGAAAGAGAACTTGGCATATGACGAGTCAGTTAGGAAAAAGGAAAATTAGAACTGGAGTAGTGGTGGGTGACAAAATGAATAAAACTGTTGTGGTAGCTGTAGAGACGGTGAGACGACATCGACTATATAAGAAACTGGTAAAACGCATGAAAAAATACAAAGTTCATGACGAAGATAATGCTTTTAAGGTTGGAGACAAGGTAAAAATTATGGAGACGCGCCCTCTGTCTAAGGGAAAAAGATGGCGAGTGACAGAGCTCGTATCGAGACCAATAGGGGTACAAGTAGATGATTCAAACCAACAGCAGAGTTAAAGTAGCTGATAATACAGGAGCTAGGCAGATCATGTGTATCAATGTGCCTGGTGGCACTAGAAGAAGGTATGCTCACATTGGTGATATTATTGTAGCTTCGGTGAAACGAGCTATACCGCATGGTATGGTGAAACAAGGCGAAATAGTACGAGCTGTGATTGTTCGTGTGGCTAAACCTTACCGTCGCATAGACGGTTCTTATATTAAGTTTGATGAGAATGCTGCAGTAATTCTTGGCGATAAGAATAATCCTAAAGGAAGCCGTATCTTCGGTCCGGTGGCTAGAGAACTACGAGATAAGAACTTTGCTAAAATAATTTCGTTAGCTCCAGAGGTTGTATAAGATGAAGATAAGGAGAAACGATACTGTTGTTGTTATTGCTGGCAAAGGGAAAGGTGCAAAAGGGAAAGTTCGCAAAGTTCTTCCTGAGGAGAATAAAGTTGTGGTGGAAGGAGTCAATCTGATTAAACGTCATTCTAAAACCCAAGGTGCAGCTCGACAGGCGGGCATAATAGAGCTTGAAGCTCCGCTCCACTGTTCTAATGTAATGTTACTTTGCGATAAATGTGGTAAACCGGTGCGCGTTGGTTTTCGCTTTCTAGATGATGGTAAGAAGGTGCGAATTTGTCGCTCTTGTAATGAGGTGATTGATTAATATACTAAACATGGCTCGACTAAGGGAGAAATACCTAAAGGAAGTAGTTCCTCAGCTTAAGGAAAAATTTGGTTACAGCAATATGATGCAAGTGCCTAAGTTAGAGAAAATTGTCTTGAGCATCGGTTTGGGAGAGGCGGTACAGGACCCTAAGGCACTTGAATCAGCTGAAAAGGATTTGACAGCAATTTCGGGGCAAAAGCCTGTGGTTACACAGGCAAAGAAATCTATCGCCTCATTTAAATTGAGAGCTGGTATGCCCATTGGTCTGATGGTCACGTTGCGTGGTACCCGAATGTACGATTTCCTGGACAAATTAATCAATATAACCTTGCCACGGTTTCGTGACTTTCAAGGGGTATCGAGAACTTCTTTTGATAATCGTGGAAATTATAATTTAGGTATGAAGGAGCAAATAGTTTTCCCCGAAATTGAATATGATAAAGTGGATAAGATCCGTGGACTCCAGGTGACCATAGTGACTACTGCCAATGCGGACGAAGAAGCAATGAGCCTATTGGAATTCTTAGGCATGCCTTTTAGGAGTAGGAGTGATGGCTAAAGTAGCTAGGATCGTGAAGTCGAAACGTTCGCCGAAATACAAGGTTCAGCAACGTAATCGCTGCGAATTATGTGGACGCCCACGTGCTTATATGCGTAAATTTGGCTTGTGCCGCATTTGTTTTCGAAAACTGGCACTAACCGGGCAAATCCCCGGAGTGAGAAAGTCGAGTTGGTGAGGACTGCACTATGATGGTAGGCACTGACCCAATCGCTGATATGTTGACTCGAATCCGCAACGCCATTATGGCGAAGCATGATAGCGTTGTCATACCCTCCTCTAAAATAAAATTATCCATAGCTGAGGTTCTTAAGGATAAAGGGTTTATTCAGGATTACAAGGTAATTAAGGGTAAGCCACAGTCAACGATAGAAATATATCTCAAGTATATAGAGGGTCAACCAGCGTTGTTGGGATTAGAAAGGGTTAGCAAACCTGGCTTGAGGATTTATGTTGGCAAGGGAGAAATTCCCCGTGTTTATGGAGGACTAGGCATGTCTATTTTATCTACCTCTAAGGGTATTATGACTGGCCAGAAAGCATGGCAGCTTGGGCTGGGAGGTGAGCTTTTACTTTATGTGTGGTAGTTTGGAGGTTATGTAATATGTCTCGCATCGGATTACTTCCTGTTCCCGTGCCTGAAGATGTACAAATAGATATTCAAGGAAACAAAGTAACCGTAAAAGGGAGCAAGGGAGAAATTTATCGTTGCTTTCACCCAGATATCTCTATTAGATTAGAGGAAAGGGATATAGTAGTGTCCCGGCAGAGTAATGATAGATCGCATCGTGCTTTACACGGGCTCACGCGTAGTTTAATCGCTAATATGGTCGAGGGGGTTAGCAAAGGTTTTGAAAAAGCTCTAGAGCTGCAGGGAGTGGGTTATAGGGTGCAAGAAAAGGGTGATAAATTGTTGTTTCAGGTTGGATACAGTCATCCTGTGGAGTTCCAAATTCCCGCTAGTATTTCCGTTTCCGTTGAGGGAACGAACCGTGTTTACATTAAGGGTATTGATAAGGAGGTTGTGGGGGAGGTAGCCGCTGAAATCAGAGCTATACGTCCCGCAGATTGCTATAAAGGAAAGGGAATTAGATATAGTCGAGAGGAAATTCGACTGAAACCTGGTAAGGCTGGTAAGGCAATAAGTGGAGGCTAGCGGATACAATGCTTAAAGCAAATTCAAAAGTGCTTCGACGAGAACGGCATAAGCGGGTAAAGAAGAAAATATCTGGTACAGTCTCTCGCCCTAGGTTATGTGTTTTCCGAAGTTCAGATCACATATATGCACAGATCATAGATGATTATTCGAGGGAAACACTGGTTTCAGCAAGTACTGTTGAGCCCATTGCAAAGGAAAAGCTTGGGAAAGAGGTGAAAACAAAGAAAGCTGAATTTGTAGGTTCGCTGGTTGCCCAAAAAGCAATACACAAAGGTATTACACAAGTAGTTTTTGATAGAGGTGGATATAAGTATCATGGACGAGTCAAAGCTTTAGCCGAGGCTGCCAGGCAAGCTGGATTGGAATTTTAGGGTTACTAGAGTGAAAGTAGTTACTAAGATAATTGGTGAAAAAGCTAAAATTGACCCCTCGGGGTTAGAGATTAACGAGAGGCTACTAGCTATTGACCGTATAACTAAGGTGGTTAAAGGTGGTCGTCGTCTTCGCTACAGGGCTTTGGTGGTGGTTGGTGATAGCAATGGACATGTGGGAGTAGGGTCGAGTAAAGCCACCGGTGTTCCTGAGGCAATTCGCAAAGCTAACACAGCGGCACAAAAGGAATTGATTGAGGTTCCACTTGCGGACAGTACCATTCCTCACGAAGTTCTGGCCAAATTTGGTGCGTCTAAGATTTTACTGAAGCCGGCAGCGCCGGGCGCCGGCTTGATTGCTAACAATACAGTTAAAGCAGTGCTTGAATTGGCAGGTATAGGGGACATTCTTAGCAAATCCTTGGGAAGTTCTAATCGAATTAATACAGCCAGGGCAACAATACTTGCTTTGGCAAGCCTAAGGAAGCCAGAAAAGGTTGTAAAGGACGAGCAAAATGAGACAGGATGAGTTAAGACCGTCAATAGGTGCTAGACATAAAAGGAAGCGTGTTGGGAGGGGGAACGGCAGTGGGCATGGCACCTATTCAGGGAGGGGATGTAAGGGGCAAAAGTCTCGCTCCGGCGGTAAGGTACGTCTTGGCTTTGAGGGTGGGCAATTGCCTCTTATAAAACGATTGCCGGGAAAAAGAGGCTTTATTAATGCCTTCAAAAAGGAATACAGCATTGTGAATGTAGATAAGCTGAACATATTTCCTCCTAGCTCTGAGGTCACCAAGGAAAAGCTTTTTGAGGCAGGCTTAATTGGGTCACTAAAGCATCCTGTTAAGATTTTGGGTACCGGTGATGTGCATCACTCATTGTTTGTGAAAACTGACAAGCTATCTGCTACTGCGCGAAAGAAAATACTATCCGCTGGTGGTGAAGTAAAGGAGATTTAGGTGCAGCGTAGGGAATCTCAGTCACGTCTCATCCAGGCAATGAAAGATATGTTCATGTTGCCAGACTTGAGGCGAAAGCTTCTTTTTACCTTGGGCATTTTAGTGGTTTTTCGATTTGTAGCTCACGTTCCCTTGCCCGGCATTGACGTTGATGCCCTGCGTCAGCTTTTCGAGCAAAACCAACTTTTTGGTATGCTCGACCTATTTAGCGGCGGGGCTATGAGAAGATTCAGCGTTGCTGCTATGGGAGTTTATCCTTACATTACTGCTTCGATAATTATGCAGCTACTAGTCCCGGTCATTCCTAGTCTTCAAGCTATATCTCAACAAGGGGAAGCTGGACAACGGAAGATTAACCGTATTACCCATCTCCTAACAATACCTCTGGCGGGTTTGCAAGGTTATGGTATGCTGGCCATACTGCGGGGACAAGGTATTGTGATGCAGCTTGACCCGCTAACCACTGCCACTGTAGTAATATCAATGACTGCTGGCACTGTGTTTCTCGTCTGGTTGGGTGAATTGATTACTGAGAGGGGTATTGGGAATGGGATATCATTGATAATTTTCGCTGGTATCGTAGCTGGATTACCTGATATGCTGGGGAAAGGTTTCCTATCAATGGAAAACCCTCTGGGGTTAGTTACCTTCCTTATACTTGGTTTGGGTACTCTAGTATTTATAGTGGCGTTCATTGAAGCTCATCGCCGTATCCCTGTGCAGTATGCCCGCACTACCTTTCGCAGCGGGCGCATGTATCGACAATCAGGTTCAACTTATATTCCCCTCAGGGTAAATACAGCGGGGATGATTCCTCTCATTTTTGCTATTGCAGTGGTGACACTTCCGGCAACGATTGCTAGCTATTTTGCCAGTTCGACATCCCCGAATTTTGCTAACACAATAGCGCATGTTTTTAATCCCGGCGCTACCCTTCCATTGGGGTTAGTTTATTGGGGAGTATATTTTCTACTAGTACTGGGCTTCACTTTCTTTTACACCATGATAATATTTGAACAACTAGGTTTGGCTAAGAGATTGCAGGAACAAGGAGGTTTCATTCCGGGAATTCGTCCTGGGAAAGCAACTGCAGCATATTTAGACCATGTTATCCGTCTTATTACGTTCGGTGGTGCTATTTTCTTGGCTTCAGTAGCAATTATGCCTTTCATTGCTAAAGAAATTACTGGCGTCGCTGTATTGACAATTTCCAGCACTGCCCTGCTTATAGTTGTTGGTGTTGCTTTGGACACTATGAAACAGGTGGAAGCTCAATTAACCATGCGGCGATATGAAGGGTTTTTGAGATAAGGATAGGTTAAGTATGTATATTATTCTCTTAGGAGCTCCAGGTGCTGGTAAGGGGACACAAGCGGATATCCTATCCAGTGAATTAAATTTGCCACATGTAGCCTCGGGTGATTTGTTTCGAGAAGCATTGAACAAGGAAACTGAATTGGGCCTGCTAGCTAAATCTTATATGGAGCAAGGCGAATTAGTGCCTGACGAAATAACTATTAAGATGATTTTGCAGAGGATTGAGATGCCCGATTGCATTTCTGGCTGTCTTTTTGATGGTTTTCCACGGACGTTAGCACAAGCTGCGGCATTAGATAAGAGTCTTACCGATGCGGGTAAACATGTTGACAAGGTGGTATATATTAAGGTCTCCGATGAGGAACTTTTGAAGCGGCTCGGAGGGCGATGGCTTTGCCGGAATTGTCAGACTCCATATCATTTACTAACCGCACCACCAAAAGTACCCGGGAAGTGTGATAAATGTGGTGGTGAACTATATCAGCGAGATGATGACAAAGAAGAGACGATAAAAGAACGACTGAGAGTTTTCCTTGCTCAGACTATCCCCATAGTGGATTATTATAGGAATCAAAGTAAGCTTATTGAAGTCAATGGTGACCGAGGGATAGCAGAGGTAGCGAAGGAAATAATATCATTATTAGGAGTGAAGCAAAAAATTTTCAAATGGTAATCGTAAAATCTCCTGAAGAAGTAGCTCTTATGCGCCAAAGTGGTAAAATCCTGGCAGCTGTTTTGCATAGGCTGAGGGAGGAGATAAGGGCAGGAATCAAAACATGCTATTTGGATGAGATTGCAGCTGAGGAGTTAAGGAATAGGAAAGTTAAATCCTCCTTCAAAAATTATCAGGGCTTCCCGGCTAATTTATGTATTTCGGTGAACAATGAAGTAGTTCATGGTATTCCTGGTGAGCGAGTATTAAAGGAGGGAGACATCGTTTCTTTGGACGGAGGGGTTATTTTTGAGGGTTTTCATTCCGATTCAGCTATAACCGTCGGTGTCGGGGAAGTAACTGCGCAAGCTAAAGAACTCATGAGGGTTACCGAAGAGAGCTTGAAAGCGGGCATTGCCCAAGCTAAATCTGGTGCACATGTTGGTGATATTTCAACTGCTATACAAAATTACGTTGAGTCGAGGGGGTTTTCTGTAATTAGGGAGTATACCGGGCATGGAATAGGTCGGAATCTACATGAGGAACCTCAAGTACCTAATTTTACGTTCGGGAAAGGTCCCCTGCTTCGCAAAGGCATGACTATTGCTATTGAGCCTATGGTCAATGCCGGGGATTGGCGTACTGAGCTTGCACCTAATAAGTGGACTGTGTTAACTGCTGATGGAAGTCTCTCGGCACATTTTGAACATACCATTGTTATTACCGATAACGGGGGTGAAATACTCACCAAGTATGGCTAAAAAGGAAAGAATAGAGGTCGAAGGTAAGGTGGTCACATGTTTGCCTAACACCATGTTTCGTGTTGAACTAGCTAACGGTCATATGGTGTTAGCCCATATTTCAGGCAAGATGAGAAAGCATTATATTAAAATACTACCCGGGGATAGGGTATTGGTAGAGCTTTCCCCTTACGATTTGACTAGGGGCAGAGTTACTTACCGGCTTTGAATGGAGTTTCTGTGTGTTTTGACAAGTATCTAATGTTCTCTTATAATGAGTTTTCGTTTTGACGTCAATTTGAGATGAAAGTAAGTTCTTCGGTTAAGCCTCGTTGCGGCAAATGCAAAATTGTTCGACGGAAGGGTGTAATTAGGGTTGTTTGTGTTAATCCAAGACATAAGCAGAGGCAAGGTTAATAGATAATGGCGCGCGTTGCTGGAGTGGACCTTCCCAAAGAAAAGCCGGTTAGTGTAGGGTTACAATATATCTATGGTATTGGATCTACATTAAGCAAGCATATCTTAGCTGCTACTGAGATTGATCCTAGTATTAAAGTCAAGGATCTTACCGAAGAGCAGGTTGTTCGAATTCGCGATATTGTGGATAAGCAATACAAAGTAGAAGGTGGACTTCGAAGAGAAATACAGTCTAACATAAAGCAATTAATTGAAATTGGTTCCTATGGCGGTATCAGACACCGTATGAATTTGCCAGTTCATGGACAAAGGACACGCACTAATGCTCGTACTAAGAGGGGTGCACGAAAGACGGTAGCAGGTAGGGGGCAAAAACGCGGTTTAGGTAAGAAGTAATATGCCGACGACAAAAAAGACCAAAGCAAGAAAAAAAAGAATACGCCGTGGAATCAATGAAGGAAGGGTTTATATTCAGTCTACCTTCAATAATACTATAGTCACTGTGACTGATTCGAAGGGCGACGTTATTTCTTGGGGAAGCGCTGGTAGTGCTGGATTCAAGGGTTCTAGAAAAGGTACTCCTTACGCTGCTCAGTTAGCCGCACAGAGAGCAGCGCGTCAAGCGACAAACAGCGGTTTGCGCCAGGTTGATGTTTATGTTAAAGGACCTGGTAGTGGACGAGAAGCCGCCATTCGCACATTGCAAGCTTCGGGGCTTACTGTTACCAGCATTAGAGATGTAACCCCGATTCCACACAATGGTTGCCGTCCACCTAAAAAGAGGAAGGTGTAGAATGGCGCGTTATACAGGACCCACATGTCGTTTGTGCCGTTATCTTGGTGAAAAGTTAATGCTTAAAGGAGAAAAATGTTTGACTCCAAAGTGTCCTTTGGAGAGAAAGAACAGCCCTCCAGGGGAGCATTCGTTGAACAGGCGACGTCGTAGGATTACAGAACGTGGGCTTCAACTGCGTGAAAAACAAAAAATTCGGTTTAGTTATGGAATTCTTGAGCAGCAATTTCGCAACATCTTCGAGGAAGCGCAAAGAGTTCAAGGCATTACTAGTGAAAATTTGCTAATATTGCTGGAGAGACGGTTGGATAATGTAGTGTATCGATTAGGTTTTGCCAGTTCACGTCCTCAAGCTAGACAGGTAGTTCGGCATGGTCATATGCTTGTTAATGGGACTAAGGTGGACATACCTTCCTATCTAGTGCATGTAGGTGACGTCATTAAATGGCGGGAAGGAAGCACTAAAACCGGATATTATGAAAGACTACTTGAGGAGATTAAGGGAAAGAGTATGCCTAGTTGGCTGAGCTTAGATGAAGAAAATGTGGTAGGTGAAGTTTTGGCATTACCTACTAAGGATGATCTTGATGCTAAATTCGATGGAAAAGTCGTTGTTGAATACTACTCAAGATAATTCAGTTAAGTTGCCTATTCCTGGCGCTAAGTCTGTTGAGACGGTAAACAACTATGGCAAATTTCTTGCTGAGCCGCTAGAGCCAGGATACGGCATCACTTTAGGCAATGCTCTTCGACGTGTGCTCCTTAGCTCCTTGCCTGGGGCTGCGGTAACCTGGGTTAAAATTGAAGGGGTTCAGCATGAGTTTTCTCCACTCCCTTACATCAAGGAAGATGTCATTGAATTTCTGTTAAACGTTAAGCAAATAAGATTTCGACCTCTGTCCTATCAACCTGGTAATCTACTTCTGGATGTAGCTGGGGAAGGGAAAATTTATACTGGTAATATTGAACCGTCAGCAGATTTTGAGATTGCCAATCCTGAACTGTACCTGGCTACATTGGATTCTCCTGAAGCCAAGCTTCGGGTAGAATTTAACGTAGAATTAGGTCGGGGATATTTACCAGCGAGATCTGCCAAAAACTTGCCTTTAGGAGCATTATCGATAGACTCTATATTCACACCGGTGCGCAAGGTCAATTTTTCAGATGAGACTATTAACCCTGGTAGGGAGGGAAGCCCTGAAAGACTTATGTTAGAGGTTTGGACTGATGGTACCATGTCGCCAAGCGAGGCAGTCAGCGAGGCTGCTGATATCTTGATCGGCCAGATTTTCCCATTTAAAGAGCTCATTCCAGTAATAGAGAGAGAACTCGAACCTGTTGCCAAATTGACAGCTGGGGTTGATGTTGATGCCCCCGTAGGGAAATTAGGGTTGTCCACTCGCAGTTGCAATAGTTTGGCCAGAGTTGGAATTTTGACTCTAGGGCAACTTATAGCTAAGAGTAGGCAGGGATTACCACCACTACCTGGGTTAGGAGCGAAATCTCAAAAAGAGGTGTATACATTGCTAGCAAGCTTGGGCTTTGCTGTAGAGGAAAAGGAAAAGAAGAGGAAAAGAAGAGGGAAATAAGAGGATGAGGCATAAAATAGCTGGACGCAGGTTAAGCAGACCGACAGGTCATCGATGGGCACTGTACCGAAATCAAGTAGCCGATTTGTTAACTCATGGAAGGATTATCACTACGGAGGCTAAAGCCAAAGAGATCCGTAGTTTGGCTGAAAAAATGATTACCTTAGGGAAAGATGGTAGTCTTGCTTCGAGACGTCGTGTGTTGACATTTGTTACGGACAAAAAGGTAGTCGAAAAGCTCTTTAATGAGGTTGCTCCAACGTATTCTAGCCGGGTTGGAGGCTATACTCGGTTGATTAAATTGAGACGCCGTGTCGGAGACAATGCTTGCCTGGTACAGGTCCAATTAATTGAATAGTGGCTCTTACAAAATATGTTCTGGTTGTAGAATACGATGGTACAAAGTATTATGGTTTTCAATGGCAACTTGGATTGCCCACTATTCAAGATGAGGTGGAAAAGGCTATCAACAAGTTTTGTGGTCGGAGCAGTCGAGCTATGGCAGCCAGCAGAACCGATGCCGGTGTGCATGCTAAGGGGCAAGTAGTAAGCTTTTGGGCGAGAGAAGGATTATCCACTATGGCGATGATAAAGGCGTTAAATTATTACCTTCCTACAAATATAGTGGTTAAGGCGGCTTGTCGAACTAGCGATGATTTTAATGTCAGGCGAGATGCTTTGAGTAGGGAATATTGCTACTATATCCTGAATACTGAATCGCGGTCTCCATTCAGTGAAGGCTTTGCTTTGCATGTTTCCAGTACGTTGGATACAAACCTGATGAATCAAGCGTGCCAGCTTATTGTTGGCAGCCATGACTTTACATCCTTTGGTACCTCTTTAAATAGTCCAAAGAACGCGGTGCGTAATGTTTACAAAGCAGAGGTTGATAAAAAGCAGCGTTTAATCGTTTTTCGGATAGTAGCTGATTCATTCTTGCCTCACCAAGTACGCAATACCATTGGACTCCTGATTAAGCTGGGATTGGGTAAAATGAGAATCGAGGATCTTAGGAATATTATGGAGGCGAGGATTTTTGGCTTGGCTGGTCCCAGAGCTCCTGCTTATGGTTTGTTCCTGAATAAGGTTAATTATTGTAAACCTCTGGGGGTTCAGCAATGAAGACTCCTAGTCCTAGCTCCACAGAGATTAAGCGAGAGTGGCAGGTCGTTGATGCCACTGGACAGGTTCTGGGTAGATTAGCATCCCAGATAGCTAAACTGTTAATGGGAAAGCATAAACCAATTTATACACCTCATCTTGATACTGGTGATTATGTTATAGTGCTTAATGCTGCCAAGGTGAAGGTTACTGGTAAGAAAGGTAAACAAAAGATTTACTATCGGCATTCTGGTTATCCTGGAGGGTTGAGAGAACTTAGTTTCCAGGAATTATTCTCCAAGCGTCCTACACGGGTAATAGAAATAGCTGTTAAGGGAATGTTACCCAAGAACCGCTTGGGCAAAGCTATGTTTAAGAAACTAAAAGTTTATTCCGGGAATGAGCATCCACATCATGTTCAAGTCACATCAAGGAGATGAAATTCAATGGATGAGCAAGCTTATGTCTGGGGCACGGGAAGGCGTAAATGCGCTATAGCGAGAGTCAGACTTTTCCCTGGTGACGGAAAGATTATTGTCAATGGTAAGCCTTATCAAGAGGTTTTTCCTCGTCTTTTACATCGTCAATTAATAGAAGCCCCTGGTCGAGTTACTGAAACCATGGGCAGCTATGACACTACTATAAAGATAAGAGGCGGCGGTTTGAGTGGGCAGGCTACGGCTATTCAGCACGGCATTGCCCGAGCTCTAGTCAAACAGAACGAGTCATTTAAATCTCTGTTGCGACAGGAAGGGTTGCTCACTCGAGATGCCAGAGTCAAAGAACGTAAGAAATACGGTCTTAAGCGGGCTCGTAAAGCGCCACAATACACTAAGCGCTAACGCGGATAATCCAAACTGTTCCCCTCCACCGAAGTAGAAATAGCTATGTTGACATCATGATACAAATTTAGCTAAAATAACTTGAATGAAGCTACTAGTTATGGGTCTGGGGCAATGTGGTGGCAGAATTGCTGATAGGTTTGCCTGGCTTAACAAGAGAGCCCAAGTTGTACGCAAACTTGACGTAATTGCTGATATCTTCGCTATTAATACAGACATTGCTGATTTAAGTGGACTATCCAACATCAAAGCTGACTACAAACACAGGATTGTTGTGGGAGGGCAAAAGACTGGTGGGCATGGAGTAGGTAAGATAAGTGAACTTGGCGCTGAAATAGCGAGGGAAGACGGCGACAAGATCATAGATGCTGTAAGGGCAGCGGAACGGTTTCCTGAAACTGATGCTTTTCTATTGATTGCCGGTGCTGCCGGGGGCACTGGCTCTGGAGCAATAGGGGTATTAACGCGGTTCCTAAAAGAGCGCTATGTAGGAAAACCAATTTATAATATAATTGTTCTCCCTTTTCGACAGGAAGAAACATCCGAAGCAAGAACGATTTACAATACTGCTATTTGCCTTAAATCGGTATATTTAATAGCTGACGCCATAATTCTTGTTGATAACCAGAGGTATATCAGGAAGGATTCCTCAATTTCAGAAAACCTGGCGAGGATTAATGCCCGGATAGTTGAGCCATTTTACAATCTACTTTGTGCTGGTGAGGAGACGAAGCCAAAGTATATTGGATCAAAGGTGCTCGACGCTGGAGATATAATACAGACTCTTGCAGGGTGGACAGCAATTGGGGTAGGTAAATCGCTAATTCGGCGGAGGAAATTGCCGCTCAAGGACAAAGCTCACTTCAAGGACAAGATGACTGAAACCAACAAGGGAGTCCATGCAATGGATAGGGCTCTAAGTGAACTGTCGCTCACATGTGACCCTAGAAGTGCGAGGAGAGCTCTTTACCTTCTCTCCGCACCAGCTGAAGAGATGAATATGGACGTAATGAAAGAGCTTGGAGACAATTTGAGGGCGGTAGCCCCGAATGCCTTGATACGAAGTGGGGATTATCCTAGGCAAAAAAGGGCAGTAGATGTTTCTGTAGTTCTGTCTGATTTTGACGCTCTAGGAAAGGTGACAAACTACTTCACCAAAGCAATTGACTTGATCACGGCTATGAAAGCGAGACAGGGATTACAGTATGCTAATAGAGAAGTTGAAGAAATCTTCAGTGATATTCCTGTGCTGTTGTAATTACGAAATAGCTGATATATTAGCTTCCCCGTAGTAGATGGAGACATAGCAAGAAGGCAGGTTTTTCCCTAGCCTTTGCTCTTAGTAAAGATTTGCCATGTACGCTCTATACCTTCATTTCGAGATTTCCAGGCTTGTTGTTCTGCCTCCTCACGGATTTTTAACGCTTGAGCTATGTTTTCCTCAGAGATTCTGCTGGCTTGCTGCTCTGCCTCTTCGTGAGCTTTCAATGCCTGTGCTATAGTTTCTTCATAAGACTTTGCAGCTTGTTGCTTAGTCGCTTCACGCGTTTTCAATGCCTGTGCTATATTTTCCTCACAAGCCTGCGCAGCTTGTTGCTTAGCTCCTTCATAGACCTTTTCTATCTGTCGTTCTTGTTGCTTATACGCCTCTTGTACCTGACGTTCAGCATCCATGTAGGCCGCGTAAGCCATCATTGCTCGTTGCTGAATTTCAGTAAGGGATTCTATGGCTTGCTTGGGTTTCTTAGAAACTTTCTTCACTTGCTGTTCAGTTTTTCCTTCGTCTATATCAGTATCGGGAAATTGCTCTTCCTGACTCAACATAATATACCTCCTTTTCCTATTACATCTTTCCTCTTAATACATTTACTCGCCGTTTACGCAGGTTTACCCAAGGATACAAGTCCTGAACACAAACAAGTCCGCTTCAATTGTCTGTATAGCCTCGCTTTTGCTTAGTCTTGCTCCACATCTTCTTCTTCGTCTGCTGCCAGCCCAATCTGTTCAACTTCTTCAACATATTTATCTTTATTGGCAGCATACATTTTGGCGAGCAGGTTCAAACGTGCCTCGATTTCCTTGCTGGGCTCTACTGGCTTCTTCTCTTCTTCTTCCTCGCTGATTTCATCTTTACTTATTGCTTCCTCAAACACCTTTGCTGGCTCCTCAGTAACTTCCTTAGCTTGTTGGCTTTCTTTTCCGGCCTCGCCTATCAGCTCCTCAAATATTTGTACTGATGCTATTGCAGCCCTCCTGGCTGATTTACTTGTTTCCACAGCTCTATTAACTACCTCTTCGAATGTCTTTATTGAGGCAATAACAGCTTTGCTGGCTTCTTCAGTAGATTTTCTAATGGTTTTGCTAGCCGCTTCAGCTATTTCTTCACCTTTATTTATAGCGGCCTGGGATGCTCTTTTCGTTTCTTCAGCGGTCTCCTTAGCCATTTGGCCTGCTTCGTCAACTTTGCTTATTGCCTTTTGAGAAGCTTTCTTTGCTTCTTCAGTGTCCTCCAGGATGCCTCGGCTTATTTGTTCAGCCTCGTTTATTACTTGCCTAGCGACCCCCTTAGCTTCCTCGGCAGCTTCCTCAGCCCTTCGCATCGCTTCTCGGGACGTTTTTGCCGCCGTTTCGACAGTCTCTATAACTGATTTGATTAATTGTTCAGCCTTACCTTCTGTTTCCTGAGATGCTCTTTTCGCTTCTTCAGCAGCTTGCTTGGCTGCCTGGCTTATCTTCTCAGCTTTGCTCGTTGCTTCCTGAGACAGTTTCTTTGCCTCCTCAGCCGCTTCCTTGGCTCCTTGGCTCATCTTCTCGGCTCTAGTCATCGCTTCGTAAGACACCCTTTTTGCCTCTTCAGCCGCTCCCCAAGCTACCTGGCTTATTTCTTCAGCTTTGCTTGTTGCTTCCTGAGACAGTTTCTTTGCCTCTTGAGCCGCTTCCTGGGCTGATTGGCTTATCTTCTCAGCTCTAGTCATCGTTTCGTGAGACACCCTTTTTGCCTCTTCAGCCGCTCCCCAAGCTACCTGGCTTATTTCTTCAGCTTTACCGATTGCTTTTTGCGATGCTCTTGCTGTCGCCGTGGTAGTCTCCATGGCTGTTTTGCTTATCTTATCAGCTCTGCCCATGGCCTCTTGAAACACCCTCGATGCTGCTTGTGTAGCCTCCATAGCTGTTTTACTTACTTCGTCAGCTCTGCTTATTGCCTCTTCAAATGTCCTTCGCGACGCCTCCGTAGCCTCCGTGGCTAGCCTAATTGATGCCTCGGCCTTGCTTATTGTTTCTTGCGATGCTTTTATTGGTATTTCAGCAGCCTCTCTGGCTTCTTGACTTATCTTTTCAGCTTTGGTTGCCGCTTTCTGTGATGTCTTTTTCGCTTTTTCAGCAACCTCTATTGCTGCACGACTTACTTCCTCAGTCCTACCTATTGCTTCTCGAGATGCCTCCTCTGCTTTGTTAGCAACTTCGATGGCTGCACGGCTTATTTCTTCAGCACTGCTTATTCTTTCTTGGGATGCCTTTAGCAATGCTTCGGTATCATCCTTGGCTGATTGGGCTGATGTTTCAATCCTGCTTGCTGTTTCTTCAAGTGTCTTCGCTGATGCCTGGGCTTTGCTTATTGCTTCTTGGGCTGCCTTTATTGATTCTTGGGCAGCCTCCATAGTTGCCTGACTAATTTTTTCAACTTTGCTTATAGCGTCGCGAGAGGCTCTCTTTGCTTCCTTAACAGCCTGTATGGCTGCCTGGCTAATTTCCTCAGCTCTGCTTATGGCATCTTGGGAAGCTCTTGCAGATTGTTCTGCAGCTCTCCTTGCTTCCTGGCTAAGCTTGCCAGCTCGACTTACTGCTTGCTCAAGTGTCTCAATATTAGGTTCCATATGCTTTCATAATCTTGGGGAATCTCACCCCGGATTATAATTCTTTTGCCGCTCTGGGGTTAATGCATATTGGCATTCTACACCTATAGTGGGCCATTGTGGATTCGAACCACAGACCCCGGTCTTATCAGGACCGTGCTCTAACCAACTGAGCTAATGGCCCTTTATTGAATAAATATATCCTTCATGGCTACATAGTGTCAATTACTTATATCCTTGTATTAATAATTTTTAGTATTATACAATTAACTCTTTTATTGGTTGGCCGGTATACTGTTGAAAACTAGGAGGGAACATAATTATGGTAGTAAATTGGATTGAGGCAATTAAGGTTGCAGGATTGGGATTTGGCACTGTCTTTATCGTTTTGATTATCCTTTGGCTGGTGACTTCTGGCATGGGAATAATATCCCAAAAAACACAAAAGAAACAGGAGAATGAGCCGGAGAAATGAGCTTATGGTAAGACTTGAATTGGAAGACGAGCTATGTTTGGTATAGGGGAGAGCTTAGCTTCCTTCAGTTACCAGCAGTTAATAATGCTCGTCATCGGCGGGTTATTCATTTACGCTGGCATAGCTAAGAAATGGGAGCCGCTGATTTTGGTGCCCATTGGTTTTGGGATTATTATGGGCAATTTACCTTTAGGCTATGGGGTCATGGGCTTCCAAATGCCCGACGGTACTATTGTGGGTTATCTACCACCTCACTGGGTGGAATTAATAGGGCAGGGTGGAGAGCCAATCGGATTTCTATCCCGTATTTTCCAGTATGGTTTTGGGTGGGAGATTATCCCTATTCTTATGTTTCTCGGGTTAGGTGCCATGACCGACTTTGGTCCTCTTATTGCCCGGCCTATCTATTTCTTACTGGGGGCGGCAGCCCAATTAGGCGTCTATGCCGCCTTGTTCGTAGCTATAGCATTAGGATTTACTCTTCCTGAGGCCTGCAGCATAGGAATCATAGGTGGTGCTGACGGTCCAACCACGGTTTATCTCACCCAGACGCTGGCCCCTTATCTTATGGGGTTTACCGCTATAAGTGCTTATGTTTACATGGCTATGGTGCCATTAATCCAACCCCCGGTCATTAGAGCTATGACTACCAAAAAGGAACGAGCAATATATATGGCGCCGCAATTAAGGTCGGTTTCTACTCTCGAAAAGATAGCTTTCCCGATATATACTACTGTCATCGTTGGACTTCTAGTCCCTTCAGCATTACCACTCATCGGGACATTCATGCTGGGTAATCTTCTTTCAGTCACTGGCGTTACTGATAGGTTGTCCAATTCATTAGCTACCGGCTTCGTGGATATAGTAACTATTTTCCTTGGTTTCTGTGTGGGTGCCTACGTATCAGCTCAATCCTTCCTACATCCTGGACCATTGTTAGTGTTTGCTATTGGTATATTTGCCTTCACCCTGGCTACTGCTGGAGGTGTGGTTTTTGCTAAATTGATGAATTTGGTACTTAAGACGAAGATAAATCCCATGATTGGGGCTGCTGGTGTTTCAGCCGTGCCTATGTCAGCTAGAGTCGTTCAGAGAATGGGGCAAAAAGCTAATCCTAGAAACTTCTTACTAATGCATGCCATGGGGCCCAATGTAGCTGGTGTCATTGGCACGGCTGCCGCCGCTGGGGTGTTTATAAGCTTATTTGGTTACTAATTTGCTTCTTTTCTTCCCACAAGCGGGATAAGATTTGTCTGATGACAGCATAACTAAAGCCACGATAACTAAGATAGCTGGATAGGCGTCTATAGAAGTCCAAGTAATTTAACTCACCCAGGGTATGCATCCGACTGGAACCTAGCTTATAAGCATTGGCTTCATCATCTATGTCCTGAGTTACTTGTTCGATAACTTCCGGAGCTATCTTTTTATCCTTCAATTCCTTTATTATTAATCTTTTACTCCTAGGCTTGAAAGATAAACGATTACTCTTCCAAAACTGTGCGAAAGCAACATCGTCAATCAAATTTTGCTCCTTAAGTTTCGCGATTGTTTTCTCCACTACTTCGCTATCAAAACTGCGCCGTTTCAGGCATTGCCTTATCTCAGCTTCACTGCGGGGGCGGTAACTAAGATACCGATAAGCTGAATCAAGGCAGCGCTGAAGAGTATCATTATTGCCTACCATGTAAGCCTTTCTAGCTAGACAAGCTCTGCATTAGAAGTTTCCGAGCTTCATTAAGTGGAAGTATCTAAAGAGGCATTTGCAGCTCTAATCTCACGTTCCAGTTGTGAAGCGACCTCAGGATGTTGGGTCAAGTAGTCCTTAGCATTCTCCCTTCCTTGTCCCAATTTTGTGTCGCCATAATTGAAGAACGCACCAAGTTTCTTTATTATGCCTGTGGCTACTCCAATGTCGAGTAACCCTCCCTCCTTGCTTATCCCATGGTTGAACATTATATCGAATTCGGTGTTACGAAATGGGGGAGATACCTTGTTCTTAACCACTCTAGCTCTGACACGTGTGCCAATTATCTCTGTGCCTTGCTTAATGGCATCGCCTCTCCTTAAGTCTATCCTTACTGAGCTATAGAATTTCAGTGCTCTTCCCCCTGGTGTTATCTCTGGGTTGCCAAAGATGATGCCTACTTTTTCACGTAATTGATTGATAAATACCACTGCTGTTTTCGATTTACTGATAGCAGCGACTAATTTCCTTAGCGCTTGAGACATCAAGCGGGCTTGCAAGCCAACATGGGCATCGCCCATCTCACCTTCTATCTCTGCTCTAGGCACCAATGCGGCTACGCTATCAATAACTATTACATCTATGGCGCCACTTCTTACCAGAGTCTCAGTGATTTCCAGGGCTTCCTCGCCGGTATCAGGTTGGGAGATAAGCAAGTCATCAAGCTGTACGCCACAATTGTTAGCATATGTAGGGTCAAGTGCGTGCTCAGCATCTACATACGCAGCAGTGCCACCAGCCTTTTGAGCTTCGGCAATTATATGTTGGGCAAGAGTGGTTTTACCTGAGCCTTCGGAACCAAAGATTTCAACAACACGTCCTTTAGGTATGCCGCCAACACCTAGGGCCAAATCGAGAGCTATCGCACCAGTTGAGATAGTTTCCACAGGTACTCCAGCAGAAGCTTTGCCTAATTTCATAATCGAGCCCTTGCCGAATTGCCTTTCAATTTGCTCGATGGCTAATTCTATGGTCTTTTCCCGCTCTGTCGACATTTCAGCGGTATTATGACATGGAACATCAGGCAACGCAATAACAAGCCAAGGGGTAGAATATAGTGTAGTGGATGAGGTAATATTGATGCAACGGAAGCATGGAAGAAAAATTAGATTTGAAATGGGATGATGACCATGTAGTGCCGCCGATAATACATCCCGACCTAGAGTTCTTATTTCGACAAACACCCCGCCTGATCATTCAAGACGTAGCTGCTAAAGAAGGTGAATATATATTAGATGTAGGATGTGGTAGAGCTGTTGATGCCGCTGAGTTAGCGAACAATGGGGCTATAGCTATCGGTCTTGAGCCTTCTAGAGTAATGCTAGGTCGAGCTAAGGAGCACCTTGCTCAAGCTGACACGACAGTAGCTTTATTGCAGGGTATGGGAGAGACTCTACCATTCAAGTCATGCTTCTTCGATAAAGTTATGTGCAAAGGAGCACTGGACCACTTCATGTCACCAAGTAAAACCATGGAAGAAATTTCCAGAGTGCTTAAGCCCGAAGGGGAGATGATAATTGCCATAGCCAATTTCGAGAGTCTTGGTTTTCGTATAGGGAAAAAGGTTACCAGGTTAAAAGTGGTTTTTGGGGCGAAAGCTGAAGAGCAAATAACTCCCTGGGTTTTACCTGTTGACCATACATATAAGTTCGATTATCAATCACTCTACAATTTGGTGAAGGCCAACTTTCAAATAAAGAGCATCAAAGGAATATCTCTGTTATGGGGTATGCCCTGGTGGGGCAGCATTCTTTCCAAGCTTCCGAAGCCAATCTGCTATGGTATTCTGGGAGCTTTAGACAAGGCAGCTCGTTTGTTTCCTTCGTTAGCAGATATTATTGTAGTGAAGGGTGTCCCTTTTTCCGAGTGTAAATGACAATGCTCTTGGGGATGATCAGGTTAAGGAAACCCTCCAGCCAGCGCCGAGCCTTATGCTTGTTGTCTATATCAATCGTCAGGAACTTATGGTATAAGGAAGGGAGCGAGGCATTTTCCCTTTTGATTCCGAAAAGGCAGCGAAGTATCCAGTAAAACGAATGTAGAGCGTGGTTGCGGCGGATAGCATAGATATTAAGTCCACTGGAGTGCAAGAGAGCAGTAATTTGTCGAGACTTATATTTCCTTATGTGCCCTCCCGGAAAACCGTAGTAATCCTTGGAAAGCATCCAGCAGATAGACTCGGCAAGATAATGCGGCACACTGACTCCCATTGCACCATCACTATCCAATACTCTAGTCAGCTCTCTGACTGCTTGTCGGTCTTGAGGTATATGCTCTAAAACTTCAGAGCATATAATCCTATTGAAAGCACCATCCTTGAAGGGAAGACTCGTTATATCGGCTTGCAGTAGATGGCTATTACTGTTTACCTCACCTTTTTGCTTTAATAGAGCCAGAGTGTATTTATTTTTTTCGAGGCTCTCCAAATCAGTATCAAAAGCGATAATGGTGGAGTGATTTCGCTTAGATGCTACCCAGGAGTGTCTTCCCTCACCGCAACCAGCATCTAGTAACCAATCACCATCTCTCAACCCCAACAAGTCAAGTCCTACAGTGACCATTGCGCTACAATAACTCCTGGTATACCTTCACAGTTTTGTTGGCTGCCTGCTCCCAGCTAAATTCTTGCTGTACCCTCCTCCTTCCTGCCTCTCCCAGCTCCTGTTGTAATTGTTTATCTTTGAGCAGACGCTTGATTGCTTCAGCCAAAGGTCCAGGTTCTCCTGGTGGGACAAGTATGCCAGCGTTCCCCACTACTTCAGGGAGAGCTCCACCGGAACTGGCTATTACCGGAACGCCGCAAGCCATCGCTTCGGACGCAGGGAACCCAAAACCTTCGTAAAGAGAAGGTACCACGGCTATTTCTGCCCTTGAATATTGTCTGACTAACTCTTCTTTGGTCAGTCGCCCGGTGAAGCTAACTAACCCATCCACTCCGAATTTTTCCAACATACGCAAAGAATAGGAAGGTGGTGGTGGCTCTACCGAGTCCCCATATGGCACACGTTGCCACGGGTCATCTACAATATTTAACCTTATTCCATCATCCGCTAATAACTGCAGCGCTTTCAAGAGGTAAATAACCCCTTTCTTCCTATCATCGGTATTCCCAACCATAATTAAGCCATTTCTATTGTCAGTTTCTCCCTCAATTGGCTTAAAGATGTCGGTATCTGTACCGTTATAGACCACTCTCAATTTATCCGGATTTACCTTAAATGACCTCTCAATTTCCTTAGCCGAACTCTGGGATACTGTAATTACTCTGTCCAGGCGTCGGGCAACAAAAGCCTGCATGTGGGTGAGAAGATAGAACATGTGGACTCCCCACTTACTTCGCAAGCTATCAGCTTGTTCTAAATCAGCCCGTTTATCTATAGTAAGCGGGTGGTGGATAGTAGCAATGACTGGTATCCCCAAATTTTTCATTAAGAGAAGCGCATAACCAAGCCCTTGATTGTCATGTATGATATCGAATTTCCGTGATTTACAAAGCTCTTTGACCTTGGCGTAGGCTCTTACACTGAATGCCAGTGGGTCACTAAATATGCCATATTTGGTGGTGAATAATTCACCAAAATCGGTCAGGCTTCGACATTTGAGAAAGTTTTCCTTAAACGAGGTATCTCGATAATATATGCTTGAAGTTTTGAGGCGGTGCAAGGCAATCCCTTCGCTTAATTCGGGAAATGGCTGACTACTGATTACGTCCACTTGATGTCCCATGCGCTGTAATTCACGAGCTAGATAATAGATATAGATGCCTTGACCACCACTGTAAGGATTCCCCCTGTAAGTAAGGAGGCAAATCTTCATCTTCCTCATAACTGTTGATGATAAAAAAGTTAATATAATAATGAAACTCGGTGATTTTAACATAGTTATGTCATAAAAAATAGACTATTGTATTCAATTTTCCAGATTTTATGCGTTCTGGCAGCTCTTACGTGTCTATCCCTTTACAGGTATTACTTTTTCAAACTATAATTGCCTCCGTATTTTGTTATGCAGACTGAAGTGACTCTTATCCTGAACAAGATGTCTTCGCTGTTGGCCCATCAAGGATATCAAAGCTACGCGGTGGGAGGTCTTATTCGTGATTGGTTTTTAGGTAAAGAGACCAATGACCTCGATATTGCTGTAAATGGTAGTGCGATAGACATAGCCCATGAAGTAGCCAGAGCCCTGAAAGGCAAATTTGTGCTACTAGACGATGTCAATGGGATAGCCAGGGTGGTGGTAAGTGAAGGTGAACAAATATGGTATGTTGATCTGTCTTCCTTCTCGGATGATGTTGAGTCTGACCTTGCGCGTCGTGATTTCACCATAAACGCTATGGCTGCTGAGCTTAAGCAATTCGTCAACGTGGTGAGCCGAAGTCCCAAGCAGAATCAAGGAATTATGAAGGAATTTGGAGTGAAGCTCATTGATCCATTTGCGGGCGAGAAGGATCTAAAAAACGGGATCATACGAGGTGTCACCAAAGAAATATTTGAGGTTGATGCTGTCAGGATGTTACGGGCGGTGCGTCTTGCTGACGAACTCAATTTCGCTATTGAGCCCAAGACTGGGGCTTTAATCCGTTACCATTCTCATTTGGTCAGTAAGGTTCCTGGGGAAAGAATCAGAGAAGAATTGCTTAAGATAGTTAATTTGTCAAATACTGCTCACTACCTGTATTATCTTGATGAACTTAGCTTGCTTTTGGCTTTAGTCCCGGAGTTAGCGGAAAGCAAGGGTGTGGAACAACCCAGACTACATTTTTGGGATGTATTTGACCATTCGCTGCAAACCGTGGCAGCAATGGAATTTCTAATCAGGGAGCATGATTGGGAATATGGGAGTGAAGAGATATTGGCCGATGCTCCTTGGTCAGACCGCATAAAGGAACATTTGGATCAAGAAGTATCCAGTGGTAGCACTCATAGAACGTTGCTTAAACTGGGTGGATTGTTCCATGATATTGCCAAGCCAAGGACAAAATTTTTTGATAATGCCGGTAGAACGCACTTTTATGGTCATGCTAAAGAAGGGGCGGATATGATGGCAGCTATCCTGGAAAGGCTACGATTTAGCAACCGGGAAATAAACTTGGTGGAAAGCCTTGTTTATCACCACCTTCGCCCAATGCAAATGGCGGATAAAGAGATGCCTACGCAGCGAGCAATTTATCGCTACTTCAGAGATGTAGACGACGCTGGCATCGATATTTTAATCTTGGCTTTAGCTGATTATCTCGCTAGTCGTGGCCCTCTTTTAGACATGGAGGAATGGAAAAGACATTGCAGGCTGATAAACTATATATTAACTGAGCGTGAAAGGCAGCAGGCTAAGGTTCTGCCGGCAAAACTGGTCGATGGTCATGACTTGATCAATACATTTGGTTTAACACCAGGGCCATTGATTGGTGAGCTTTTGGATTTGGTACAGGAAGCTCAAGCCAGTGGCGAATTAATCACTAAAGAGGAGGCACTGGCGTTGGTGGGAAGAAAGCTGTCATTGCGACCGCAGCGAAGCAATCTCCCAAAACAAAGGTTGGTTAATTGAGCAAGAGAAATATTTACTGGTTGATTTTCATCATCGTGCTTCTTGGCCTTGCGTTATGGTCAATGTTGCCAGTAAATACTAAGTTACTCGGTCCTAGTGGGTTGACGTTAGGGCTTGACCTTAAGGGTGGCAGTCAATTGCTTTATGAAGCCAATTTATCTCAGAAAGACCCCTCTGTGAGTAACGCGGAAGCTATGGCGGCAGTGACAGAGAAAATTCAACGAAGGGTTAATGAATTTGGTGTTACCGAGCCTACAATTCAGAAATTAGGGACCAACCAAATAGTAATTCAGCTCCCTGGGGTGGAAAATATTACCAGGGCAATCGAACTCATCGGGGAGACGGGGCTGCTTGAGTTTAGAGAGCAAAGGTTCGATGAAAACGGTGACCCGGTAATTAATGAAACCACGGGAGAGCCGGTCTTTGGGAATGAATCTGCTACGGCTATCGGTAAAGATGGTCAGGAGAAGGAACTCACTGGCAAGTATCTGAATCGTGCTTACCGAGATGTAGACCCTTATGAAGGTCCAATAGTTGCTTTTGAATGGGATAGTGAAGGTGCATATCTCTTCGAGCAGATAACAAGGCGCAACCTGGATAAGCAATTAGCTATTTTTGTGGACAACAAAATGATATCAGCGCCAGTGGTTCAATCAGTAATCAGCGACCGGGGACGAATTGAAGGTCGTTTTACCCTGGAAGAAGCTGCTGACCTGGCAAACAAACTTAACTCTGGTGCCTTAGATGTTCCCTTGACGCTTATTGACCAGCGGGATGTAGATGCTTCTTTAGGAGCCGATTCCATAAGGAAAAGCATGATTGCTGCTGGAATTGGGTTGGTACTGTTATTGCTATTTATGCTTGCCTATTATCGCTTACTTGGGTTAGTCGCTTGCTTCAGCCTGGGAATCTACGGTGTTGTTCTTTTAGCTATTTTTAGCGTTTTCCCGATAACCTTGACGTTACCTGGCATCGCCGCTCTCATCTTGTCTTTAGGCATGGCTGTTGATGCCAATGTTCTTATTTTTGAGCGAATGAAGGAAGAATTGCGGTCGAGACGCACGTTGGGTGCCGCTGTAGAGGCTGGATTTAATCGCGCCTGGCCAGCTATTCGCGATAGCAACATCACTACGTTCATTGCTTGCATCATCCTTTTCTGGCTTGGTGGTACCTTTGGGGCTTTCATGGTTAGGGGCTTTGCTTTGATTTTGTTTGTTGGTGTGGCATTAAGTATGTTTACCGCCATCGTCGTTACTCGAACTTTCCTTCGCCTTATTGTTGGCGGTCGCCTGGTCACTAATCTAGCGGCTTACGGGGTTAGAGTATGATTGACTTTATAGGGAAAAAACAATGGTTTTTCCTCGGCTCAGCCATAGTGATTATTGTAATGATAATCTCACTGGCGGCTTTTAAGCTGCAACCGGGGATTGACTTCAGCGGTGGCACATCCATGACCCTCAGTTTTGCTCCACAGGTAGAGCAGAATCAGCTACGTCAAGAATTGACTGCTCTGGGATATCCCGAGGCCATTGTTCAGAGGAGTGAGAATAATTTTTTCATCCGCATCAAAGAAATATCACCTGGAGAGAAGGAAGCTCTAATTAGTGGATTAGAAACTGACTTGGATACGGAGATTTTAGTCCTTGACTATAATGCAATTTCCCCTGTGATAGCTACTCGAACAGCACATAACGCCGGCATCGCCGTAGCAATAGCTGCTGTAGCTATGCTGTTTTATATTGTCTGGGCATTTCGCCGTATGCCTAGCCCATTCAAGTGGGGTACCTGCGCCATTATTGCCTTGATTCATGATGTACTTATTATCCTGGGCATCTTCGCTATTCTTGGTCAAGTGGCTAATGTGGAAGTTAACGCCATGTTTATCACTGCGGTGCTTACCATTGTAGGCTACAGTATCAACAATACTGTAGTTGTATTTGACCGCATTAGAGAAAATAAAACTAGAGGCATCAGCCCTGATTTTGCTGTGACGGTGAATTCTAGCCTTACGGAGACTCTGGCACGCTCTTTGAATACTTTCTTAACCACGCTTTGCGTTGTCCTAGCGCTGTTGCTCTTCGGCGGAGCCACAATTCACTACTTTGTACTGGCATTATTATTTGGGTTACTCGCTGGCACTTATAGCTCATTATGCATCGCTGGTCCGCTCCTGGTTGTCTGGGAAAAGAAGGAGTGGGGGCAACTGTTTCCGTGGCGTCCTGCCACTAAAAAAGCTGCTTGATGGGCAAATCGCAGAAACTGAGCCTCTACTTTCACATCCCTTTTTGCTTATCCAAGTGTTATTACTGTGATTTTAATTCCTATACCAGGCTGAGCTGGCTCATTCCTCAGTATATAGATGCTTTGAAGAAGGAAATGCAGCTTTATGCTAAAGATGCTTGGGAGTTTGAGGTAAAAACAATTTACTTTGGTGGAGGCACACCTAGCTTGCTTCCAGCGAAATCAATAGCCTACATGCTCGAAAGCTGCAGTAAGCTTTTCAACATGCCATCAAATTTAGAGGTGACTTTAGAGGCAAATCCTGGAACCATTGACCAATCCTTTCTTACCCAATTGCGGCAAAGTGGTGTTAACCGATTGAGCTTAGGAGTGCAAAGCTTCAGCGATAGTGAACTTAAGCTGTTGGGAAGGATTCACTCGGCAGTTGAAGCCCGAAAGGCTTATTTAACAGCCAGGGAGACAGGATTTGAGAACATTAATACCGATTTGCTATACGCTTTGCCATGGCAGACAATAAACGATTGGCAAAATAATCTTGTTGAGGTAACAAAGCTGAATCCCGAGCATCTTTCACTTTATCCACTCACCTTAGAGCCTGGGACACCATTGGCCAATGCGGTAGCATCAGGTTCACTACCAAAACCCAACGCTGATCTGGCGGCTGACATGTATTTGTTGGCTTCAGATAAACTGGCTAAAGAGGGCTATAATCACTATGAGATATCCAATTGGGCATTGCCCGAGAAGGAATGTCAACACAACTTAACCTATTGGAAAAATGAGCCTTATCTGGGTTTTGGTGCTGGTGCTCATTCTTATTTGGGTGGTTATCGCTGGGCTAATGTTTTAGCGCCAATAGAATATGTAAAGCGCCTCAGTAATACGGAAACAAAAGCGTCTCAAGAAGCATATTTTAATAATCCCTTGGTGGATAACATTGAGCACATTAATGGGGATTTAGAAATTGCTGAGGCAGTGATTTTAGGTTTGAGATTAGACGATGGGGTAAATCTTGCTGACTTTGCCCATCGCTTCGGCGTGGAGCTTTATTCTATTTATCAGGAGCAACAAATTAACGAGCTGGTTGAACTGGGTTTGATAGCTAAAAATGAACATGGAATCAGGCTAACCACTAAAGGCAAACTTTTGGGGAACGAGGTTTTCTTACACTTTCTGCCGGAGAACAAAGGATAGTTTACATCATATACCTGACTATCCTGTTAATCCTGATTTTCTGTATGGTGTATTTCCTTTATTCTTTTAAGGTGTTCTTCAAAACCAACGGCTTTTCTTATGACCGGTGCTTTGCCTAACGGGTCAACTACCTCCGCATTGCCCAGAAGGACATCGAAAATAGCTCTTGTTCCTGAAGCAGCTACTTCAAGGTTGTAGCCCCCCTCCAAAGTAAGGGCAAGATGTCCTTGACATAACTCGACAGCTAGCTGCCTTAGCATCTTAACAATCTGAGCAAAACCAGAAACGCTCACCTGCATCATAGCTATACTGTCAGCCCAGTGAGGGTCAAAGCCAACAGAAACAAGGATAAGCTGTGGTTGGAATTTTCTAGCTGCGGGAACCAAAACTTCGTTGAAAGCCCTGAGGTATTCGTCATCTCCCCAGCCAGCAGACATGGGAAAATTAACGGTATATCCTTTTCCTTGACCGGTTCCGGTTTCATCCAGCCAGCCAGTCCCGGGGTAGAAGGGATATTGATGGGTGGAGAAATAGAGGACCTTGGAGTCATTGTAAAAAGCCTCCTGAGTTGCATTGCCATGGTGAACATCAAAATCAACAATTAGAATGCGCTCAATATTGAAGTTAGCTATGGCAAATTTAGCCCCAATAGCTATGTTATTGAAAATGCAGAATCCCATTGCTCTATTGGAGGTGGCATGGTGTCCCGGAGGCCTGACGAGAGCGAAAGCAGAGTCCACTTCTCCTGTCATCACCTTTTCCACAGCGGTTAACATTCCACCAGCGGCATATAACGCTACCTCATAGGATCTTGGGCACATTACAGTATCAGGGTCAAGCCATCCGCCTCCGCTTTCAGCTTTGCTTTTGATGTGGGAAACATATTCCGGAGCATGCACCATCTCTACCTCCTCTATTGAGGCAAGACGGGGAGAAAACGAGATAAGCTTTTCTTTCATCCCGGTCTCCTCCAAATGCGACATTATGGATACCAACCGCTGCGAATTCTCCACATGGTCACCAGTATCATGCTCCAGGTAAATTGGGTCATATACTAATCCTGCCTTCATAATTAATCACCTCTTATCGCATCATAGCAAAGCTAGTTGAGCAAAACAACGGTGTTTTCTAAGCTGCGATTGACTGTACTTCCCAAATGGAATAATATGAGCGGTTGGCTATGCTAGAATCTCAAAAAGTTTGGATAAATAGTAGCCACTGATAGTTGGTAATAGAGAGGTCATGTCTGAAATACTTCAAAAATTTAACCCCCTTTTCAATCCTAAGTCCCTTACTTTGATTGGAGCATCAGCAAATCCATATAAATGGGGGTCTGTTATCTTGTCTCACATTATCACCGGGCACTTCACAGGCAAGGTGTATCCGATAAATCCGAGAGAGAAAGAAATCCTGGGCTTCAAGGCATATTCCAGTGTCAAGGCTCTGCCTGAGACTCCCGATCTTGCAATATTTGTGATTCCTCCCTCCAGCGTGCCACAAGTTTTGCAAGAATGCGCTGAGAAGGGAATCAAGGCTGCGGTCATCATTACTGCTGGCTTTGCTGAGGTAGGAACTGAAGGAGCGAAATTGCAGAGGGAAGTCGTCCGTATAGCTCACAAGAGCGGGATGATTTTAGTGGGACCCAATTGCTTTGGCATTATCAGCACAGCTTGTAGCTTGTCTGCCCTCATGCCACCTTTATTCCCTGAGCCGGGGCCCTTTGCTGTAGTCTCACAAAGCGGTAATATCGGGTTTTCCATCGTCCAAAGATTAAGCAATAAGGGTTTTGGTATCAGTAAACTTATCAGCTATGGCAATGAAGCAGATTTGCATTTAGAAGATTATCTTGAGTATTTGGCTGAGGATACTGAGACTAAAGTCATATTGAGCTACATCGAAGGATTAAGAGACGGTAGAAAGTTCTTTGAAACAGCTAAGAAGGTCACTCAAAAAAAGCCCATCGTGACACTTAAAGCAGGATATACAAGTGCGGGAGCTAAAGCAGCCAAATCACATACTGCTTCATTAGCAGGCTCTGATGCTATTTTCAACTCTGTTTGCAAGCAAGCAGGGATCATAAGGGTTCGGGACATGGATGAGATATTCAACGTTGGCGCTGCCCTGTTGCATCAACCGCTGCCTCAGGGGAAAAGGGTAGGAATAATGACTGCTGGTGGGGGTTGGGGAGTCCTTGGTGCGGATGCCTGTGTCAACGCTGGCCTTAGTATGGCTCAGCTTCCTGAGGAAACTATAAAGGAATTGGATGGCCTCTTGCCTGCCTGGTGGAGCCGAGGCAACCCGGTAGATTTGGTGGCGGGGGTTTTCGGGGAGGATGTGATGAAATCTATTGAGGTTATGCTCCGTTGTGCCACCATCGATGGTCTGATGTTGCTGAATTTATCACCAATGTTACCAAGAAGCATAGTATTGGTATCCAGTGAGAGCTCAGTCTTGCGTGAACAGCTCAAGGCATTCGCGGATACCATGGCTGAGGTGCTTGAACAGTTAGCAGTTTTAGTGGCTAAGTATGGTAAGCCAATTATTATCGCTTCAGAGTTTGGTAGCGGATACATAGATGCTCAGGTAAGCAAGCTTGCGGTGCAGAAAGGAATCCCACTTTATCCGTTGCCCGACCATGCTGCTGCCGTCCTTTCCAGATTAGCTGAGTATGCTGAGTATCGGAGAAATTTGTCCCCTCACGGTTCTTGAATAATCGAGCCATAATGCTTGATAGCAAGAAACCAGATCAACAAAAACGCTGAGCTAAATAGGCACTGACGGTAGCCCGCTTTAAATACAGCTAGACATACGCCATCGCCCTGAATAAGAAAACTTCTAAGGTTTGAACTTGTTGGCTACTCTGATGTTGGCCGTTCGACTAACATTCGTACGGTTGCCTTTGCCAGAAGACACTTGTCCAGTAGATTCCTATGCGGCATCTGTTTGCTAAATTGTCTAACCCCTTAAAAAAGATTCCACCTGGGCACTGTACTCATATATTCTTCATAACTGTTCCTAAATTTTTTTAGGTTACCTCTCAGAGTTATTCTACTATCTTCGATCCCTTCTTGGTGGCTTCGCTTCGTCAACTTTCAAGGTGCGTCCTTGAAAATCGGAACCGTCCAGTGCTTCCTTTGCTGTCTCAGCTTCCGATGGGCTAGACATTTCCACGAATCCAAAACCTCTGCCTTCAATTACATTGACTTCCTTAACTTCACCATGGGTGGAAAACAATTCCTCCAACTGCTCATTAGTTACGGAATAGGTGAGATTTCCTACATAAAGTTTGCTACCTTCCATTGTAACCTCCTTTTCTTCTTTATTTCTCTTTGCCCAATAATGTTTTTTCCGGAGGTAGAAGCAAGCTAGCGACCCTCATCTCTTTAACAACACTATCAAGCATAAGAGAACCTCATTAGTGACTTGTTCCGGAAGATTTAACTGAGCATTCTTACCACCCCCTCCAGTATTTGCCAGCCATTTCATATAATATTGGAATATACCCACTTTGTGCTTGCTTAGTCAAGCTTACTTTGTCTCATCCTGTATCTTTAATATATCACTTATCATGATAGCAGAACACAAGGGCAATTTTACAGAGTTTTGCATTGAAGGGTGAGACTAAATTGACTCAAAGGAGAAGGTACTTTATACTGGATAGCTAAAATTAAAAACAGTAAAAAGCGGCACAGTCAGGTCGTGTTTCCTGCCAAGGCTATCTTAGTGAAAGTGCTGCTGACTAAAAAAATCCTGTTTGCCTGTGGATAATTTTCGTTGTAGGAGGTGAGATTATGGCTAAAATAACGGGTGGGGAAGTTCTGAAGCGCTGCCTTGTTCAAGAAAACGTCAAATATGTTTTCGGTGTGTGTGGCGCCCAATTTTTACCTTTTTTAGATGCCATCTACAAGGACGAACGAATTGAGTTCATTGGTACAAGACATGAGGCTGCAGCAGCTCATGCGGCAGATGCTTGGACACGCGTAACGGGGAAACCAGGTGTATGTATCGGAACGGTGGGACCTGGAGCTGCGAATTTGGTTGCCGGAGTATACCCTCCTTCCGCTGATAGTATACCCGTAATAGCGATTACGGCACAGAATCAGACATGGCGTTCGTATCCAGACCACGGTTCCACTCAAGGCTTAGATCAAATTTCGCTATTTAAAGGAGTCACTAAATGGAATGCTGTTATCTCTCATTGGAAGCGTATCCCTGAGCTTGTTCATCAGGCTTTCAGGATAGCCACATCAGGCAGACCTGGACCGGTTCATCTCGATTTTCCTTCGGATGTCATGTTTCAAGCCGAAGAGGAGAGTGAACTTGAGATTATCCTCCCCGAAGGTTATAGACCCATGGGTCGGCCTGTTGGGGATATTTCGTCAATCGACCAAGCTGCGAAAATGCTGAGCGACGCAAAGTTGCCGCTCATCCATGCTGGTGGTGGAGTTCTTCGTTCAAAAGCTTCCCAGGAACTTATCGAACTCGCTGATTATCTACAAGCTCCGGTAACCACTTCTGTACAGGGAAAGGGCTCTATTCCGGAGGATCATCCCCTCTGCCTTATCTCAAGTTGCTTTGGCAGCGCGGGAGTTATTGCTCAGGCCGATGCCGATGTCGTACTCCTGGTTGGAGGGCGGCTAGCGGACCTTGAGTTCTGGGGCAAACCGCCTGCTTGGGGCGAGGCGCCACAGCAGAAACTTATCCAGATAGATATCAGTGGTGACATGATTGGGGTTAACCGGCAGGTAGACATCGGGATAGTTGGCGACGCAAAATCCACCCTTCATGCCCTTTTGGAAGCGCTGAAGAAATATACGTCGAAAAAAGAGGAGCGTGAGTCTCTTCAGTCCTACAAGGAAGCGGAGAACAGTTGGCTTGAAGGCTTCAAGGAAATGTGTGAGTCGAATAGTGTGCCAATCCACCCAGCGCGACTGGCAAAAGAGACACGGGATTTCTTTCCACGGGATGCTATCGTGGTAACTGATGGGGGAAACACATCTGTCTGGTGTGTGCGATTAAATCGCATCTATGAACCAAATACATACTTAAGCTGTTCATCTGGAGACGCAGGCCACCTTGGAGCCGGTATCCCCTACGCTATTGCAGCAAAGCTAGCATTCCCTTCGAAACAAGTATACTGTGTCACTGGCGATGGCTCATTCGGTCTCAACATCCAGGAATTGGAAACGGCGAGTCGTTTACAGCTGCCTATCGTGTTCATAGTTCACAATGACAGTGCTTGGGGAATGATAAGAGCCGGACAAACAGCGTCTTTTGGAAAAAGATACATCGGAGTTGACTTGGGTAACATCCGCTACGATGAAGTCGCTCGGGGCATGAATTGCTACGGGGAAAGAGTGGTGAAGCCTTCCGAGATCAAACCTGCCTTACAAAGGGCGGTCGACTCCAAGCTTCCCGCAGTGGTAGACGTAGTAATTGACAAAGAAGTATTACCCTCACCGGATCTTGAGCTTTGTGTGGGAATGTGGTTAGAAGGTTGCGGTGAGTAATAGAAAAGAAAGCGAAGAGTAGCGACATGGTCATTTGTAGGACTTAGGGTAGCTTTCGGTGAGGATGTGCTTGAGTATAGGGAAGCTATCATCAAACTCTTCTTGCCAGGTATAGCCTGCTGTGGAATTTTCATCCAGAGCTATAATAAACCCTTGCCCTGCCTTAACTTCGATTGTTTGAGCGGGGTCACTGTATACCTTTAATATCCAAGTTCGTAAACTTTCCACTAGCTCAGCTACTTTATCCCATACCAGATCCTTAATATGTCACAACTATAGCAAAGCCAGTTTTCCTTTTTGGGTGAGTTCTAGTTTGGGAGGAGGAGTTGATAGGAATGAGAGATACGAAGCGTTTCACTTCAAACCACTGCTATGGAATTTTGCATAAGTAGGGAGATTTGGTTAAAATTGATATGCTTATTGCGGGAGTAACTCAGCGGTAGAGTTCCTGCCTTCCAAGCAGGGTGTCGCGGGTTCGAATCCCGTCTCCCGCTCCAATTGAACTGGAAGCACGATTTTAGATATAAAATCGGTGAGAAAACTGGTAGACAACATCATGCCCACTATCGAGGAGATGGATGAGAAGAGTGGTCAACTCGAGGCTGGGGCACTTCACGACCCGAAGAGACAAACACTGGTATCTATTATGCAGCTCAAACGCGACATACTGGCGTTGACGCGGGTCATATTGCCCAGCGGGAAATCATGTTTAGAGATCACAAAGGAGGTAAAATATGAAGGTTCTTCTTGCTGTTGACGGATCAGCATATTCCGACATTGCAACCGAGATGGTAAGGGCACTTCGGCTTCCTTCTCAGACCGAAGTCACAGTAATCACCGTAGTGCCCGAGCACACCTTCCTGGGAGGAATTACGCTTGGCAAGCTGAGGGGCACCTCACCAAAAAAAGAGGCCCAACAGCAGAAGCAACTGGAACTGCTACAGCAACCGATTCAGGCACTTAGCGCCAGCAAGCTCAAGGCGGATAGCCTGGTGCGGTGGGGAAATCCAGCTGAAGAAATCCTGAAAGTAGCCAATGAAAGTGGGATCTCCCTGGTGGTAATGGGTGCCAAGGGCTTGACGAATCCACCTGTGTTCCGCCTAGGTAGTGTTGCTCTGACAGTGATGAAACACGCAAAGGCCAGTGTCCTGCTGGTAAGGCAGACGACTCGCATCACTAGGCAAGTATCTTGGGCTAAAAGGAAAGCTGCCATAAAGCGGGTCCTACTGGCTACTGACGGCTCGAAACACTCGGACATGGTCACTCGGTTCCTCCTGGACCTGCCTTTGCAACGGCACTGTGAGGTCATCGTGGTAACGGCTCTTCAATCGCACCTCGCCGCCTGGGTTAAAATGCCAACACTTGACTTCCAAACCAATCAAGAATTGCTTGCCAGATTACAAGCAGCCGAGGAAAGTGAAGCACGCAAGATAACCGTCAAGAGCGAAAAGCAGTTCCAGGCAAAAGGCTATAAGACTGTGTCTTTAATATTGAGGGGTGGGGTAGCTGAGTCCATATTGGCATCTGCAAAGGAATACAAACCAGATATTATCGCTCTGGGAAGCAGGGGGCTGAGCGGAATCGAGTCTCTCCTCTTAGGCAGCGTAGCCGAGAGGGTAGCAAGGTATGCCGATTGCTCGGTGTTGATTGGCCGGGCTTCTAAATAAATAGGAAGGAGGTAACCAAGGTGGTCAGGATAACAAAGACTATAGCAGAAAGTAGGTTGAGAGATGTACCCCAGGGGAAGCAATTCTGGTGCCAAGACGGGCGAGTTTTGAAAAGCTTGCCACAACTGGGTGTGGCTCTCAAGCAGATGGATGAAGAGACTTTCCGTCATCACTCCAGCGAGAGCGGAAATGATTTCAGCAACTGGGTCAGGGATGTAATCGGTGATGAGAAGCTTTCCCGAGACCTGCTAAAGAGCACTACTCAGGCACAGGCGGCCAAAAACATAGAAGACAAGGTAGCCTGGCTAAAGGGTAAAATAGAAGCCTGATATGTGACCGTACTCCGAGTTTGAAACGGAGTGCAGTTATAGATTTACTCGTGTGATATTGTATAATCTGGAGGACAACAACAGTGGGTCATTCCCTTAAAATACTTTTTGCTGCGGCTGAAGCCAGTCCACTGGTAAAGGTCGGCGGTCTGGGTGATGTTGCTGGCTCTCTACCCTTGGCTTTGAGGCAGAGAGGTCATGATGCCCGAATCATCATACCCTGCTATGGTAGTATCAACTTAGAGGGGTATAAATGTAACAATCGTGGCAGGTTCGTTATGTCCTTTCTTAATAATCGGGAAAGCATTGTCATCAACGAGGTATTACTGCAAGACGGCACTCCTGTCTATCTGGTGGAGAATGAAAGATACTTTGATAGGCCGGCAGTCTATGGAGAAGCGGATGACCTCGAGCGTTTTCTACTTTTCTCCCGGGCAGTGATGGAAGTCCCCAAGAGGTTAGACTGGCAGCCAGACGTTCTTCATAGCCATGACTGGCACACGGGGGTGGTACCTGCTCTTCTCAAGGTCGCCTACAGAGATGATATCTTCTACTCATTATGCGCCTCAGTACACACGATTCATAATTTAGGCTACCAGGGCTGGTTTGATGGCTCTTTTGCCAGTCGTGCTGGGCTGTACGATTACCTGCCACCCCCAGAAGACCCTAATCGCAGTAAGAGTTACAGCATGGTTGCCCTTGGCATCTACCACAGCGATATTATATCTACAGTCAGCAAGACCTATGCCACAGAGATTCTGACGCCAGAGTATGGAATGGGGCTGGAGATGCTGTTACAGATGCGGCAGGATAGCCTTTTGGGGATTCGCAACGGCATTGACTATGACCAGTTTAATCCGGCTAACGACCGGCTAATAGCGGCAAACTACGATATTGAAAACCTGGATAAAAGGGTCACGAACAAGCTTGCATTGCAGGATAAAGCTGGGCTGCCGGTCAATGCTGAGATTCCGCTACTGGGTTTGGCAGCACGCTTGGTAGACCAGAAAGGGATTGATATCTTAGCGGCTGCCCTTGACTCTTTGTTTGATGAGGCAGATGTACAGTTCGTGCTGCAGGGCAGCGGTGACCCCAAATACGAGGAAACCCTGAAGATGCTGGAAAGCAGATACCCTGACAAAGCACGCATGTTCCTTGTTCTGGACTTTGCTCTGGCACGACTCATATTTGCCGGCTGTGATATGTATCTTACGCCGTCTCGTTTCGAGCCATGTGGCCTGTCACACCTTATTGCCATGCATTATGGTGCTATTCCCATAGTAAGGCGTACCGGTGGTCTAGCCGAAACAGTGCCAGACTGCACCTCTGACCTATCCAGCGGACTTGGCTTTGTCTTCGAAGGTTATGACGCTGGCGCATTGCTGATGACGCTGAGACGGGCGTTGGCAGCTTGGCAACACAAGGACAGGTGGCAGCGGCTAATGCGGCGAGTCATCCAGTCGGATTTCTCTTGGAAGTCTTCTCTGCCGCAGTATGAAGCCCTCTACGAGATGGCGATACGAAAGTCGACAGCAAGCCAGATAGTTTAAGGATAACAAGTAATGGACATCTGGATTAAGTCTTTCGTTTTGACCTTTGTGCCCCTGTTCATAGTTATTGATGCTTTGGGGAATCTACCCTTTGTCATCTCATTGGGCGAAGGCATGTCCAAACATGAGCGGCGCAAAATGATTCATATTGCTATCGCGACTGCGACCTTAATAGGCCTTGCTTTTCTATTCTGCTGTAAGTGAGTTCTTTTCCGGAGGTGGAAAGCTTGACAGAGGCAATTGTAAGGTAAGAACAAACCGGGGGGATAGATGCCAACAGAGAATGCTAACAAGAAAAAGAGAGCTGAAATAACTATGAGACAGATGGAGATAGACGACATCAGTGGTGTCTATCACTTGGGCGAAGAACTCTTCACCAGCGAAGAGTTTCCTATCCTCTACCGTGCGTGGGACGCCTACGAAGTAACCGACTATTTTACCTCTGATCCGGACTATTGTCTCGTGGCAAAATCAGAGGGGAGAGTCGCTGGCTTTGTCCTACTACTATTGAAAAGGAAGGCACCGCCTGGAAGAAATACGGCTACCTGAGCTGGATAGGGGTTGCCGAGGCTTTCCAGAGAGCTGGGCTAGCTCTGCGCCTATACAAGAGACTTGAGGAGATGTTCCGAAAAGATGGGGTGAGAATGGTCATAGCTGATACGGAAGCCGATAACGAAGAAGTAATTGCTTTCTTCAAGGCAATGGGGTTTGCTCTTTCCGCCAGGCGTGTGTGGCTGGACAAGACTCTGAGACGACCTGTTAAGAAAGCTGACGATGTGGAACACAGCCGGGCAAGCACTCCTAAACCACAGAAGTCTCAGCGGTGACAAGTGCTAGAAAATCTGGCGCATTTCTTCTTCAGGAAGAGGAGTCTTTAAGGGTGTCAAAAACTACGAACGAAGCACTGAACCCAAAACGCATCAACGGTCAAAAATGGATGGGGAATCCAAAAAGCAAACGAACCAATGGAAACAACATTTGATTTGCCTAGCAAGGCATCTACTTCATCACTTTTTCCCTGAACCGTATTCGTACTTGTTTAAGCTTCCTCTAGGTATTTCGATTATAACAGTAACAATCATTTGTGCCTTCTTCAGAGGAAGTTGCGTATCACCAGAAATCAATACCTAGCTGCTGTTCTTTATCCACTCCCAGGCTTCCCAGAGATTCTTAGCATAAAAATCCGGTCTTGGTTTTGGATTCCTTTGCTCAGATTTTCTATCCAACAGTATTGTCTGCATGCCGATTTGTTTGGCCCCTTTCACATCTGTTTCAGGATCATTGCCAATATAAACAGCGTCTACCGGTGGAATATCCGCCAGCGCACAGGCAATTGTAAAAAGCCTCGGGTCGGGTTTCCTAAATCCGAATTGGGTAGATAATACGATGCAATCAAAGAATCGGTTTAGTCCTAAGATTTCGGCTTCTTCCAGGCAGAATACTTTCTGTGCATCGGAGACCACGCCTAAGGGACAGCCGCTTCTTTTTATTTCCTTTAGTACCGGAATACTGTCTGGAAAAAGTTCAAATCGTTCTCGACTAAGCACTCTGAGAAGCTTACAGCAGGACTCAGCCAAGAAGGAATTCTCCAAGCCCTCCTTCTTTAATATATCCTTAAATACAATCTCGAGATCTACTTCTGCATAGCGCTCCTCTCGGGACTGGAGATACCGCTCCGTTTCCCGGCTGAGCGCAGACTTCAGCTTTGTGGCATCAATTCTTGCCCCATAGTACTGTAGATATAGAGAGAGATATTTAAAAACTTCTTCCTTTCTCTCGTTCGTCCTGATATCTATGAGGGTACTGTAACAATCAAAAATCACAGCCCGAATTTTAGACATTGCTGTGCCTCCACTACTAAGTTCTTTCTATAATGTTCGCCTAGCCAGCTATTTCTGGCAATCCTCAATAATCCCAGCCCCATATACACAGGAATCTTCCGAGTGATAATAGGGAAAAACCGGGTATCGCCATAGTTGACTGCATATTCCCAGAGGAAATAGCCGATAAACGGCTCAGCAGCCCACCCATCGCCAATGCGCCACATAAAGTGGTGCTTTAGTTCAGCAGCAATAAATCCCAGATCCCAACACCGGTCAGCCCACTTCATTTTTTCCAAGTCGATCCCCACTACCATGTTACCATCAAAAAGAAAATTTGTCGGAGTCGCATCTCCATGGACAATCACTTCTCTATCGGTAACAAAAATGCTCTCCTCATCCCACCATCTACGTGAGTGTTGCTCAATAGCGGCTTCTTCAAAAGGGGCAAGAAGTTCCTGTCTCAAATAATTCAGCAGCTTTTGCATATACGCTTGAGGCAACTCAGGGGGAACCGTCCTATCCGTAACGCTAATTTGGTGTAGTTTAACAAAAAACCTGGCTAGATAGCTTAACTTCTCGAAAAGCTCTTTGTGCTGTTGTTCATAAATAGCTCTTGCTATGTAGTAATCGAGTGTTCGCCCCGGAGCCTTCTCTGTGACCAGTAATGCAGAAAGCTTCTTGCTTCTACCTAAAGGGGCTACCACATAGTCAGTATCTCCGCTCATTCCAAACCTTTCTCGAAGCAGCTTTAGATTTAGGTATTCTTTGTCTGCCTCCAACCACGCCTGTTCCAATGGAATCGACTCAACTTCAAAGAACTTTCCTATCACCATTATGTTGTTTCTATTTTCAAAGAAGAGATAAACAGGCTTTTTGTAACTGAGCTCTGATACTTCTATCTCTCCGTAAGGTGGGGAGGCCAGTTGAGGGAATATCTCCTCCTTCAAATACTTACAAACAGCCGCTTTTACCTTCACAGTCCTTCCTCCTCTCAGCTTTTTCCAAATGCCCCTTCAATGCAATGCCATCCCCGGAGGTGCCTTTTAGATGTTCTTTGCTCTACCTTGCCTCAAATGCCTGCCCCGCCTACCTACCCTGTATGGCAGACACCACATACAGTGATGCGAAAAATCAGCTTGGTCATTTCTTGGAGGATACTAGAACAAATTTTGTTATGAATGTGACATTAGGAACAAGTATCACGCCATCTTCTTCGGTCTTGAGCTTGTGGTAAAACAAGTTTATATCGATTATTTCACCTGCAATATTCTCAGGCATGACAACTACCTTGTCACCTATGCGGAATGGACCCATAACCATAATAATCAAAAACGCTAACAAGTTACTCAGGATGCTCCAAGCGGCAAAGAAGCTCACAACCATCATCGCTATGAAAGCGGCGAGGGAAATCCAAATACTATGTGTGCCTGTCCCGAATATGCCTGCAACTACAATCACAAGAACGATGATAATAAGCCACCTAACAATAAGCTTGAGCGAGTGGATATGAGATGGGTCAAGCTCCCTTCTCTTACCAAATTTCGAAATAAGAGATGCTAAGACACGTCCAACTATTACCCCTATCACTATAGCTATTAATGCGGGAAGAACTACCTGAAGGAAATACGTCATGTTGAACATCAGTCACCTCCTTGATCGCTTATTCCCAATACATTCTATTACCCTTGCCTTGCGAATAAATGGACTACGAGGTTTTGTACAATTGTCTCTCCATTTCGGGCTTCGAGGTCATTGCCTCAGAAAGTGGGCCTCTTTTCTTGATTCGTAACTGAAATTCAAGTTTGCTTATTAGTATTTTGGCCACTTCTTCCCAGGTCCACTGTTCCGCTGTCCGTTTTGCAGCTTCACTCATTGCTTCCCTCTTCCTTGGATGTGTTCGAATGTAATCTACGTAAAAGCGAATTTCATCCGCTTTGGAGGTATCCAACACTATGGCATTGTACATATGAGTAGCATAATCCTCTCCACTACAGCCGCAAAACACCACTGTACCTGCAGCCATAGCCTCCAAGCCCACCAGACCAAATGGTTCATGTACGCTGTTTGCCAGAACCACATCGCTAGCTTTATAGAGCACCCGCAGGAAGGAGTATGGTATAGGAAATAAAAGATTGAGCATATCCGCCTTGCCCGCCTCGCCAATGGCCTCCAAATAAGGTATGAAATTCCCCTCAAGCGCAGCTTGCCTGTAGCACTCCTCGATATCTCCTTGTAGGGAAACATCCTTCAACGTTATGCCGGTTAGCTCAGCCCGTCGGGCAATTTCAGCCCCATATGGCTCAGCACTTCCACGGGCCAAGAGAAGGGGCTTTTCCCCCGACTTCTTCAGGGCACTAATGACGCCAATCGCTGGTTTCCAACCCTTGTCGCGATGGTATCTCGCCACCTTGCTTAATATTAGATTGGCCTTCAGTCGCTCCTTTACGCTTGAAACGTCTCTTGTATCTACCTCTTCCAGAAAGGCTTTGGGTATCCCGTTGGGGATAACCAGGGCGTTTATCCCCATCTTGAGCATAATCTGCTTCATGTACTTGCTCACTGTGGTAATTGTCGTGGTATAAGCCAGCCGTTGCCAGTCTATTCGCTCAAAACCATAAGTATTGTTGGCATTCCAGAACATTAATGGCTTATCACGCAAGCCTGAATAATACAAGAGGTCGCTTATACAACAAATAGCTTCAGCGGTGTGCCATTCTTCACCCAGTATTGCCACCACCTTTCCCTCGGAGAAGGCAGGAATGACAAGCTCTCGAACCACGAACGGGGGCACAGACTTAGTGAAATCGTAAAGCTTCTCTTCCTCCCCGTCATAGACTCCGCCCGGATGATACTTGCTTATCCACTGACACCAGCGATGAAGGACAACCTTTCCATTTTGGCGAAATTCAATCCCATCCTTTCTGGGGTCGCCTATAAATATATGATGGACTTGGAAGCCCATTTCTGCCAAGGTATTGGTTAGATAGGTAATCCTGGAACCGAGTCCTCCGGCAAGCGAATAGACGTCAGGCCCTTCGAAAGAAACGATGATAAAGATGGTATTTTGAGGAGTAATGTTCATCACCCCATGTCCCTTCGTCTCCCTACTAAAGACTCACTTCTTTAAGGAGAGAGATGTTCCTCGTTTTGTCTGCGTGAATCTGAGCTTATCTTCCCGGGCAAGCCAACCAAGTCCCATGTAGACCATGGTCTGGGGCTGCTTGGTTTTGCTTGCTATGGCAGAGATACTCATTGGTCCCTCGTCTTTGATAAGTTGCCAGATTTCCCCTGCCGTTTCTCCGATGGTATGAAACATTGCGACCTCCTCTCCTCAGCGTAGTTGCACGTCTAATCCTAACGCTTTTCCCAGGTAACCAGGGATATTCCCTTGTTATCGCTAATAAGAACATCTTTTAGGATTTTTGTCAAGCATGCTCTAGGGCTCTCTGCATTTGGAGGTACCCTTTGATTAGTGGCCTATAGCACCTTTGCGCTCTCTCCGCCACGCATGTATGGCTGGGCAAGACTCTGAGACGACCTGTTAGAAGCAGCCCGAAATCGCTTAGCAGATCACCACACACAGAATAGATTTTTGGCGATAAGGATGTCAAAATGGGGAAGAGGTCATGGTGCGAGGCGCTTCTAACAAACCAATTCTAGGATTGACACGCTCAAAATGGAGTTCGAGTGGTCACTAGAAGTAGCACGCGAAAATATCCCTGGTCTGGATGTCCTACTCAAGTTTGAAGACACGTATTCAGGCTAGCATATTTCTGAAGAGAAGCCATTGGTCCAGAAGCTGAAAGAGGCGTGTTGAAGGTTGTCGCTGCCTTGGGAACCACAGGACTTCAGGAGTCATTCCGATGGAAACATACTCTGGGCTGCTGGTGTAGACCCTATTATCTTGGGCCCAAGTTGTCTAGAAGCAGCCCATACCGCAGAAGAATCAGTGCTCTTTTCTCAGGTGGTACAGGCAGCTCGGCTATACCTGAACTTTATCCTGGCTTTATGAGGAGGAAGTGGCATGCATCTTTCCAAAGTTCTGGCTGCTCATTTTGACTTTCGGGGCTTTCGTCTCTTCCAACCTAGCGCCTCAAGGAGATCTCCTACAGCAGTTTCACCGTGGCTAGGATGACGAAGAGTAACGTCGGGGTTGACTCGATAGCGGTTCCGTCTTCCTTCTCGCTTCTTGGAGATGTAACCAACGTCCAGCAGGTCGGCGATTATCTTCCGCGTCGCCCTTTCCGTTATGCCAATAGCATTAGCCAAATCCCGGGCAGTTATCCGGGAGTGGCGAGCGATATAGCTCAGCACTAGAGCGTGATTGGTAAGAAATGTCCACTCCGGCATATTTCGCCTCCTTTTTATTAAATTTTTTAAAATTTCTCTCTCAAGGGTCTTGACAAATAAACTATTAGATGTATGATTATACATGAGAAATAAATCATCATTCAAGTATCATGAATAAAGGTGAAGTATAGGTTATTTATAACATATCCGCAGGAAGAATTAAAGCCCCATGTTTATTTCTAAAAAAAGGAGGTGATAGAAGTGCAAAAGAAACCCATGCCCGGTAAGCCCGGCCCCAAAAAGTAAGTAAGCCAGCCATAGCCTAGGGGTGGGAGGGGCAACTCTCCCACCCCTGATATGTGATGGATAATTCTCTCATTCTTGGGAAAGAAAAGCAGAGACGATAGTAGTAATTAACCCAGAGGAGGTAAGACGATAGCCATGGTAACCAAAACCAAAAAAGAAGTAACCGAGCTGTGGTTAAGAGATGTTCCGCCTGACGAGGTGTTCTGGTTTCATGATGGCAAGATGGTGAAGAATTTAGATGAACTTGCCACAACACTTCGGGAAATGCCAGAGGAAACGTTTCACTACCATGTTATGGGGGACAAAAACAATTTCAGCAACTGGGTCAGGGATGTCATCGGCGACGTAACTTTGGCCAATCAATTGCAGAAGGCCACCACCCAAGCAACGGCTGCCCACAGGGTGGAGACGAGGCTAAACTGGCTCAGGGCAAGATTATGATTATTATTGCAGTTACCTTCGGGTGGTAGCTGGCTTCACAATGAAGTAATGACACTCATGATTCGAGACAAAGTACGTGGTGTCAAGCTAGTCACGGCGGTAGTAGTCTTTGCCGTAGTTGCAGCATTGGCTACAGCTACTGTGGTGGCAGCAATTCATGTGCCCCAGATAGCCATATGGGTGCCTATTATCGCATTGGGGCTGGCTCTAGCTTTGCAGAAATACACCGCCAGTTTTCTTGCTTACTTCGCCATCAACTTCTCTGGCATTTATGGCTTGGGAGATAGAATTCGCATCGGCAATATCAAAGGAGATGTGCGAAGAGTGGGACTACTCCATACTACTCTAGAGGAGGTTGGAGAGGATGAGAAGCTCGGGGGCGAACTCACTGGCAGGTTGCTGCACGTACCCAATTTGTTAGTCCTCGACCAACCTGTGCTGAACTACTCCAAGGACTACTCAGTACATTGTGGGGCCATTTCCTCTGATTATATGTTCGATGAGGTTCGTATCCCCATCACCACTGATAGCAACGTGGAGAAGGCTAGTCAATTCCTGGAAAGCATTTTGAGGAGCCAGGACAAGATCTACGTAAGGGAGGCTGGTCAAATTTTCCAAAACGGCTACCCTCAGTTCTTGGACGAGGCCACGCACGGCCCCCGTGTCTTGATCCATATTGAACCAGAGCGCATCTGGATCAAGGGCAAATTTGTGGCTCCATTGCGGGGTCGCAACAACTTGAGAAGCAGGATCTTGCTGCAGTTTCTCAAGGAAGTAAACACGCACTCAGATATAAAGCTGGCATAGGCACTACACCGCAGACCCGATAGCGTATAGTGTTTGTTACATTGCGCGACCCCTCTCGATTCTAGTCAGGGAATTTTGTTGTATAATGTAAACATAGTATCAAATTAGGAGGTAGGCGAGCATGGCTAAGATTGTTAAGATTAGTAAGGAGGAGGCAAACAGGCGTTTAGGTGGTGTGCCGGATGATAAACGATTCTGGTGTCAAGATGGCAAGGTCGTTAAGAATCTCAAGGAGCTTGAGGAAGCTCTCAACAACATGAGTGATGAGACTTTCCGTTACCATTCGGTTGAGGACAAAAACGATTTCAGTAACTGGGTCAAGGATGTCGTCGGCGACACGGCCTTGGCCAATCAGCTCAAAGGGGTCATGACTTCCACCGTTGCTGCTCGCAAAGTGGAGGCGAGGATAACCTGGCTCAACGCAAGACTCTAGAAGACCGCTTCTGAAAGCACATCACTAAATACAGAATAGAATTCTTTGGCAGTGAGGAACTGAGTTTGCTGCCGAAGAAGATGTACTATTTCAACACCTGCAAGCGCATTACAAACCGAGGCCCAGCGAGGTATAATATTAACTGCATACGAGCACCACGCCTTTGTCGGCAAAGCTAGGTGGTACGAAAGTGATGGAACACGAAGAAGCCAGGACACGAGTAATCATTGAGGGAGTAGAACCCGAGATTAACAGTGGTCGCTTCCCTATCAAACGAATCATTGGCGACAAGGTGGTCGTAGAAGCTGATATTTTCGCCGATGGCCATAATGTTCTCTCCGCTATCCTTCTGCATCGCAAGGAAGGCGACCTTAATTGGAACGAGGTGCCCATGGAGTTTCTGGCCAATGACCACTGGCGCGGTTCCTTTGTAGTCAGCGAACTGGGGCACTACCAGTATACGTTTGTAGCCTGGGTTGACCGCTTCAAGTCGTGGCAGCAGAAACTAGCAAAAAAAGTCGAGGCCGATCAGGATGTCTCCATGGACTTTCTGGAAGGGGCTCAGCTCATTGAGGAAGCAAGCCAGCGTGCCAGAAAAAGTGATGCGGGCAACATGCAGAAATGGGCAGAGTCGCTGCGTTCAAATCAGGTGTCGCCGTCAGCCAAAGCTAAGCTGGCGCTAGGCAACAAGGTGACCGCAGTCATGGCCAAGTACTCGGACAAACGGTGTGCCGTTACTTATCCCAAAGAACTTGTAGTGGTAGTCGACCGCGGAAAGGCGGGTTTCAGCACTTGGTACGAGATATTTCCCCGTTCCTGCATGTCCGAGGCTGGTCACCACGGCACCTTTAAGGACTGCGAGAGACGCCTCCCCTACATCTCGGAGATGGGCTTTGACGTGCTATATTTTCCTCCAATCCACCCCATCGGCTACACTAGCCGGAAGGGAAAGAATAACACTCCCAAAGCCAAGCCGGATGACCCCGGTACGCCCTGGGCCATCGGGTCAAAGGAGGGGGGACACAAGGCAGTCCATCCTCAGCTTGGCACTTTGGAAGACTTCCGAAGGTTCGTGAGCAAGGCCCAGGAATATGGCATAGAGGTCGCTCTTGATTTGGCCTTCCAGTGCTCCCCTGACCACCCCTATGTGAAAGAACACCCAGAATGGTTCCGGTGGCGGCATGATGGGACGGTGCAATATGCCGAGAACCCACCCAAGAAATACCAGGACATCTACCCGCTGGAGTTCGAAACTGAGAACTGGCAGGAACTCTGGGAAGAACTTAAAAGCGTCGCTATTTTCTGGATAGAGCAGGGAGTCCGCATCTTCCGAGTGGACAATCCTCATACTAAGCCCTTCGCTTTTTGGGAATGGCTGATTAGTGAGATCAAGAAAGATTACCCTGAGGTTATCTTCTTAGCTGAGGCCTTCACCCGTCCCAAGATTATGTATTGGCTAGCCAAGCTGGGCTTAAGCCAGTCGTACACTTATTTCACCTGGCGTAATGCTAAGTGGGAACTCACTCAGTACTTTACCGAGTTGACCCAGACTGATGTGCGGGAGTTTTTCCGCCCTAACTTGTGGCCCAATACCCCTGACATTCTGAACGACTATCTCAGGGACGGTGGGCGACCGGCATTTATGACACGGCTGGTACTGGCGGCGACTCTTGGAGCTAACTACGGAATTTATGGCCCTGCTTTTGAGCTCTGCGAAAATCGCCGTAAAGACAAAGAAAGCGAAGAATATCTCAACTCAGAAAAATATGAGCTAAAGCAGTGGGATATTAAGAGCCCCAGCAGCCTGAAGGATTTCATTGCCCTGGTAAATGGCATCCGCAGGGAAAACCCAGCCCTTCAGAGCGACTTAACTCTGTGTTTCCATTCAGTAGATAATGACCAGCTTATTTGCTATAGCAAGCGTACGGAAGACCTTTCCAATGTAATATTAGTCGTTGTGAATTTGGATTACCGATACAAACAGTCGGGCTGGGTAGACCTTTCCTTCGAGGAACTGGGGCTTGATTATGACCAGCCCTATGAGATGCATGACCTTCTGGCGGATTCTACCTACCGTTGGCAGGGTGCGCGGAACTACGTGGAACTTGATCCCCAAAAGATACCAGCCCATATCTTCCGCATACACCAGGGGATTACTAAGAGCAGGAATTACCGTATAATGCGTAAAAGAGGCTAATTAATATGGCAACCAGTGATAAGACATACTTCTGGCAGGATGGTGATGCCTTGTGGTACAAGGATGCCATCATCTACGAGCTTCACGTCCGAGCCTTCTACGACAGTGATGGCAATGGCATAGGTGACTTCCCAGGGCTAACGGAAAAGCTGGACTACCTTCAGGACCTGGGGGTCACCGCCATCTGGCTCCTCCCCTTCTACCCGTCTCCATTCAAGGACGACGGCTACGATGTCTCGGACTACACCGGTATCCATCCTACATACGGGACGCTTCACGACTTCAGGGTCTTCCTCAGGGAGGCCAATTATCGAGGCCTTCGCATAATTAATGAGCTAATCCTTAACCACACATCGGACCAGCACCCATGGTTTCAGCGGGCACGGCGGGCAGCGAGTGGAAGCCAGGGGCGTGATTTTTATGTCTGGAGTGATACATGGGATAAATATAAAGAAGCCCGCATCATCTTCAAGGATTTTGAGTCATCGAACTGGACCTGGGATCCGGTAGCCAATGCCTACTACTGGCACCGCTTCTACTCACATCAGCCCGACCTCAATTTCGATAGTCCTCTGGTACGAGAGACAATCCTGCGGTTGGTGAGTTTCTGGCTCGGTTTAGGTGTCTCTGGACTTCGCCTGGATGCAGTACCCTACCTTTATGAGCGGGAAGGTACTAACTGTGAAAACCTGCCGGAGACCCACAGCTTTCTGAAGGAGGTGCGTCGCCGCGTGGATGAACGGTTTAAGAACCGCATGTTGCTCGCGGAAGCAAATCAGTGGGCTGAGGATGCTGTCGCCTACTTCGGCGAGGGGAACGAATGCCATATGGCATATCACTTCCCCCTTATGCCGCGCATGTTTATGGCAATCCGCATGGAGGAACGTTTCCCCATCATTGACATCCTTCAGCATACACCTGTGATTCCGGACATCTGCCAGTGGGGTCTTTTTCTCCGTAACCACGATGAGCTCACTCTGGAAATGGTTACTGACGAAGAGCGAGATTATATGTACCGGGTCTATGCTCATGATACTCAGGCTCGACTTAACCTTGGGATCCGTCGTCGCCTAGCCCCGCTCCTCAACAATGACCGCAAGAAAATCGAGCTGATGAACGGACTTCTGTTTTCATTGCCCGGAACTCCGGTGATTTACTACGGAGATGAGATTGGCATGGGGGACAACTTCTATTTGGGCGATCGCAACGGCGTGCGCACCCCGATGCAATGGAGTGCTGACCGCAATGCGGGCTTTTCTCACACCAACCCACAGCGACTATACCTGCCAATCAACATTGATCCTGAGTATCACTATGAGGCCGTTAACGTGGACGCCCAGCAGAACAACCCGGACTCTCTTCTGTGGTGGATGAAGCGCCTCATTGCCATGAGAAAACGCTTCAAAGCCTTTGGCCGCGGGAGCCTTGAGTTCCTTTACCCGGAGAATCGAAAGGTGCTGGTTTTCGTCCGCCGCTACGAGGACGAGACCATCCTGGTGGTGGCTAACCTTTCGCGTTCAGTGCAGTATATCAGCCTTAATCTTGATGAATTTAACGGGAGCGTGCCTGTTGAGGCCTTTGGGCAGGCGGAGTTTCCCCGAATCGGAGAAGCGCCGTACTTTGTCACCCTCAGTCCATATGCGTTTTACTGGTTTTCCATAGAATCTAGGCAGCCAGAGCTGATCGATTTGCAGACCAGACCGGTGGAGGTTTCAGTACCAACTCTCACATTGGCAGGGGAATGGACGGACCTGTACAAGCGTGGGAGAAGGCCTATGCTGGAAGCAGCGCTACTGAGCTACATAAGGCAACGCCGTTGGTTTGGTAGCAAGGCGCGGTACACCCGTTCAGTGGAGATAGAGGACGCTATCGCTATACCTTACGATACGTCCGTGGCTCATCTGGTGCTGGTCAGGATAGAATACTCCGAGGGTGAACCCGAAACTTACCTCCTCCCCATCACCTTTGCTTCGGAAGGACGGGCGGTTCAAGTCCTTGATGACTTGCCTCAAGCTGTCATCGCCTGTCTGAAGCTGGGGCGCAAAGGTAGTGAGAGGGAAGGGGTCATTTACGATGCCCTGATTGAACAGGGTTTCCGCAATGCCCTACTTAAGGCCATGGCTCGGCGCCACCGCTTCAGGGGAGAAAAAGGAGAGCTTGTAACCTCCCATACCCGTACCGTATTTCGCAAGATACGTGAACCAGTTCAAGAAGCCCTGGAATCCGCTATCCTGCCGGGAGAGCAGACTAATACTTCAGTGGTCTACGGGGACCGGTTCAAATTAAAGCTGTTTCGCCGCTTGGAGGAAGGGGTCAGCCCTGAACTCGAGATTGGACGCTTTCTCACTGAAAAGGAGCCTTTTTCCAATGCCCCTCCGGTAGCTGGAGTTCTCGAGTACCGCAGTCGGAGGCAGGATGAGCCAGTGACGTTGGGTATCCTTCACGGGTATGTGCACAACGAGGGTGACGGCTGGGGCTATACGCTGGATTCTCTAGGGCATTACTTCGAAAGGGTTCTAGCGCATCCAGGAGTAGAAGCGCCTCTGCCTCAGGGGAATTCTTTGGTGGACATAAGTGACGAGAGTCTCCCGCCGATAGCCCAAGAGACTATCGGTCCATACTTGGTCTCAGCTGAGCTTTTAGGCCACCGTACTGCCGAACTCCATATGACACTGGCCTCAGCTATGGACGACCCGGATTTCGTTCCTGAGCCGTTCTCAGCGACCTACCAGCGCTCTCTTTGCCATGGTATGAGGGGGTTCGCTTCTCAAGTCCTGCAATTGCTGCGCCAGCGCCTGAACCAACTTCCGGATGAGGTGAAGGCAGATGCCCGGAAAGTCCTCAACCTCGAGGATACCATCATGAGACGCTTCCAAGACTTAACCAACCGAAGAATTACGGGGATGCGTATACGCTGCCACGGTGACTACCATCTGGGGCAGGTGCTGTATGCCGATAGCGACTTTGTCATCATTGACTTTGAAGGGGAACCGGCACGACACTTGGGAGAGCGGCGGATCAAACGCTCGCCCCTCAGGGATGTTGCCGGCATGATACGCTCGTTTCACTATGCTGCCTATGCTGCCCTCCGCGGTAAGGCGTCAACTGTACTCCGCCCAGAGGACCTGCCAGTGCTGGAAAAGTGGGCGCGGGCCTGGTACCTTTGGGTCTCCGCCACCTTCTTGAAGTCCTACCTGCAATTCACTGCAGACATCCCCATATTGCCTCAGGGTCGGGAAGGCGTGAAAGTTATTCTGGACGCATACCTTCTTGACAAAGCTATGTACGAGGTCAACTATGAACTCAACAATCGTCCGGACTGGCTTGGATTGCCTCTTCAGGGTATCCTGCAGATGTTAGAGGCCGAGGCAGAGCCTGTCGAGACCGTGGCTCAAGCAGCACAAGAGCCTGAGGAGACGGCTAAAGAGGCTCGGGGGAAAGCCGAGCAGAAGACCGAAAAATGAGCTCTCTGTCGGGTGTTCGCTTTCTCCATCAATTAGCCCGCCTCTACGGTGTGCAGACGGCCTACTACGATGTGAATCATCATCGGCAGCAGGCCTCTGAGGAGTCTTTATTGGCGGTACTCCGCTCACTGGGAGCCTCGGTGGCGAGCGTTCAGGATGTGCCCTCGGCGTGGCGCGAACGACAACAAGTGCTGTGGCAACGAGTGATAGAGCCGGTTGTCGTGGCCTGGAATGGAGAGTCACTTCCCGTGGATATCCGTCTTCCCCTTAGCGCATCTGACGGAAATCTCAAATGTCATTTGAAGTTGGAGTCTAGCGAACAGCTGCGATGGGAGTGGCATGGTGCCGACTTTGAAGTGTTAAAGGCCGCAAATGTAGAAGGGAGGCCATATGTTGTCAAGCAGCTTCCGTTGCCCAATCGGTTACCCTTGGGATATCACCGCCTCACCTTGGAGTTGTTGGGAAGACAGGAAGGAAGTGTGATTGTTTCGTGCCCGCTTAAGACCTATACCCCTCCAGTAGAACGGGAAGACCGGAGCGTTGGTGTCTTCCTTCCTTTATATGCCCTGCATTCGGAAAAGAGCTGGGGAAGTGGCGACTTCTCAGACCTCCAGAATTTAATAGCCTGGGTCGCCGGAATGGGCGGTCGAGTGGTAGCTACCCTACCTTTATTGGCCACTTTCCTGGATGAGTCCTCTGAACCCAGCCCTTATCTCCCCGCCAGTCGCTTATTTTGGAATGAGTTTTATCTGGGCATAAACGTGGTTCCAGAGTTGGAGGGGTGTCCTTCAGCGCAGGCTCTCTTAGAATCATCATCATTTCAAAATGAGATTAAGGCTCTGCGTAACTTACCTCTGGTAGACTATCAGCGGCAGATGACATTGAAGCGTGAGGCCCTAAAGGAGCTCTGCCGGTGCCTATTTGCTGGGGCATCTGGTCGACTTGAGGAACTTCATCGTTTTGCTGAGGCAAATCCGCTGGTTGAGGACTACGCCCGCTTCCGGGCAGCATGTGAAAAACATCGCAATCCATGGCGGTTGTGGCCGCACCCACTTCGCGATGGTACCTTGACCGACGGCAATTACGACGAGGAAAACAAGCGTTACCACTTGTACGTGCAGTGGCTAGCCCATCAGCAAATAGAAAGTGTCTTCAAAGAAGCCAGAGCAAAAGGTGTCCAACTGTATCTGGACCTTCCGTTGGGAGTCCGCCCCGATGGCTACGATGTGTGGCGTGAGCGTGAGGCCTTCATCCCAGGAGCTTATGCAGGTGCGCCTCCAGACGCCGTTTTTACCCAAGGGCAGAACTGGGGATTTCCACCGCTGCATCCAGAAAGGATCCGTGAGCAAGGTTACCGCTACGTAATTGCATGTCTGCGCCATCACCTTCGGTATGCCGGTATCCTCCGTATTGACCATGTGATGAGCCTCCACCGGCTTTTCTGTATTCCAAAGGGACTGGAAGCCGAGCATGGGGTCTATGTACGTTACCAGGCCGAGGAGCTCTACGCCATACTGGCCCTGGAGTCACATCGCCATGAGACTATCATTGTCGGTGAAGACCTGGGCACGGTACCTTCATACGTAAGACCAGCTATGAAGAAACATGGCCTCTATCGTATGTACGCGGTGTATTATGAACTTGCCTCTGATCTCCGAAAAGGACTCCTTCCAGTTCCCTCCAATTCGATAGCCAGCCTTAATACCCATGATATGCCGCCGTTTGCGGCATTCTGGCAAGGTCTGGACATCGAGGAACGGGGGAGGATTGGCCTCCTAGACAAGGCAGGTGTAAAAGAAGAGAAGAATAGGCTCTTGAGCATAAAAAAAGCTTTAGTGACTTTCTTACAGGATGGGGATTGGCTCCAAGGAGCAGAGAATGATATCGCCGCTGTTCTCAAGGCATGCTTAGCATTTCTGGCTGCCAGCCAGGCTCGGATGGTCCTCATCAACCTGGAAGACCTCTGGCTTGAGGCACAGCCTCAGAACGTACCGAGCACCAGGAAAGAATACCCAAACTGGCGGCGCAGGGCAAAATACACTTTCGAGGAGTTTTGTCAAATGCCTCAGGTAGTTGATACACTACTAATGATTAACGAACTGCGTAAGAGGAACGAGCACCGACGATGACAAAGAAAAAAGAAGGCACCAAGTCGGGCTCAAGACCTGAGTTAGAGAGGAGAAAACTGCCAGGACCACCAGAAATAACCCTTCTGACAGAGGATGACCTTTACCTTTTCAATGAAGGTAGTCACTTTCGCTTGTACGAGAAACTGGGAGCGCATCCATTGACTGTTAACAAGCAAGAAGGGACCTATTTTGCCGTGTGGGCTCCAGATGCCAGGCAGGTGTCAATTACTGGTGACTTCAACAACTGGGATAGGGCCAACCATCCTCTGCAACCCCGGGGACAATCGGGAATCTGGGAAGGATTCATTCCGGGGATAGGCAAGGGTGCTATCTATAAATACCACATCACCTCCCGTTTTAAAGGCTATAGAGCGGATAAGGCTGACCCTTTCGCTACCTGTAATGAAATATCGCCCAAAACTGCATCCATAGTCTGGGACCTCGAATACACCTGGGAGGACAGAGAGTGGATGGAGAGGCGGCGGAAACATAATAGACTTGATGACCCAATTGCGATTTACGAGGTACATCTGGGCTCCTGGAAAAGAGTGCCTGAAGAAGGATATCGCTCCCTGTCCTATCGTGAGCTGGCGGTTCAGCTTACTGATTATGTCCGGCAAATGAGCTTTACTCATGTCGAGTTTCTGCCGGTTATGGAGCACCCCTTCTTCGGCTCCTGGGGCTATCAAACTACAGGCTATTTCGCGCCCACCAGCCGCTACGGTACGCCCCAAGATTTCATGTACTTAATTGACTATTTACACCAACATGGAATTGGCGTAATTCTAGACTGGGTGCCCTCACACTTTCCCACTGATGAACATGGGCTGGGTTTCTTCGACGGGACACACTTATACGAGCATGCCTCCTCCCAAAAGGGCTTCCACCCCGACTGGACGAGCTACATATTCAATTATGGACGGTCTGAAGTGCAGAGCTTCCTCTTGAGCAGTGCCCTCTTCTGGCTCGATAAGTATCACGCCGATGGCCTGCGTGTAGATGCAGTCGCTTCCATGCTCTATCTAGACTACTCCCGGAAAGAAGGGCAATGGATTCCCAACAAGTATGGTGGCCGGGAAAATCTCGAAGCCATTGCTTTCCTGCGGAAATTCAATGAGGAGGTCTATAAGAACTATCCCGATGCGCAAACGACCGCTGAGGAGTCTACTGCGTGGCCTATGGTCTCACGGCCAACATATGTGGGTGGGCTGGGTTTCGGAATGAAATGGGACATGGGTTGGATGCATGATACATTGCAGTTTATGTCTCGCGATCCTGTCTATCGAAAATATCACCACAACGATTTGACCTTTCGCATGCTTTACGCCTTCAACGAAAACTTTGTTTTGCCTCTCTCCCATGATGAAGTGGTTTATAGAAAAGGCTCGCTTATAGGAAAGATGCCGGGTGATGACTGGCAGAAGTTCGCCAATCTGAGGCTGCTTCTAGGATATATGTACAGCCAGCCGGGTAAAAAGCTGCTCTTCATGGGAGCAGAATTAGGCCAGTGGCGAGAGTGGGATCATGATGGGAGCCCAGACTGGCATTTCCTTGAATACGAGCGACATGCTGAAATTAATAAGTGGGTGAAGGCTCTAAATCAGTTTTACCGGACTGAGCCTGCGCTTTATGAACTAGACTGCGATCCGGCAGGCTTTGAATGGATCGATGCCAGTGATGCCTTACAAAGCGTCATCAGCTTTATCCGCAAAGGCAAGTCAACTGATGATATTTTAGTTGTTGTCTGTAACTTCACCCCGATGACCCACTTCCAGTATAGGGTTGGTGTCCCGCGAGGTGGTTTCTGGAGAGAAATTCTCAACGGTGACGCCGCCGAGTTTGGCGGTAGCGGCCAAGGCAATCTAGGAGGGACAAAGGCACACAAAATCCCGTGGCATGGACGCCCTTATTCTATCGAAATTACTCTACCACCGTTGGCAGTCGTGTGCTTTAAGGGTGAGGGACGGAAGATGTGAACAAGGAAAGCCGCTTGGGCGCTACGTATTTGGGCAATGGCCGGTGCCAATTCATTGTATGGGCACCCGTTATTCAAAAGGTGGAAGTGCACATTGTGTCGCCTAAAGAGCTGATAGTGCCTTTGGTAAGAGATGTTCAGGGCTACCATCAAGCAATTGTTGAAGGTGTGGAGCCAGGTTGCCTATATTTCTATCGTTTGGACTCGAAAAAGGAACGTCCTGACCCAGCATCTCGCTTCCAACCTAGAGGCGTTCATGGCCCATCTCAAGTAGTGGATCCCCATTTCCCATGGGAGGATCAAACCTGGCTTGGATTGCCTTTAGAGGAATATATTGTTTATGAACTACACGTAGGAGCCTTCACTGAGGAAGGCACCTTTGATGCTATTGTTCCCTATCTTGATGAACTAAATGATTTAGGCATTACCGCCGTTGAACTTATGCCCATCGGTCAGTTTCCTGGGAACCGCAACTGGGGATATGATGGCGCATACCCTTTTGCGGTGCAAGATTCCTACGGTGGACCGGAGGGATTGAAGCGATTGGTCAACACCTGTCACCAGAAGGGACTGGCAGTAGTTTTGGATGTTGTCTACAACCACCTCGGCCCTGAAGGGAATTACATCGCCGATTTTGGTCCCTATTTCACCGACCGCTACAAGACCCCGTGGGGAGCTGGCCTTAACTTCGATGGACCTTATAGTGACGAGGTGCGCCGCTTCTTTATTGAAAACGCCATCTACTGGCTCACCGAGTTTCACATTGATGCCCTCCGACTGGATGCGCTTCATGCCATACTGGATATCTCGTCCTACCCCTTTTTGGAGGAACTTTCTGTGGCATTTCACAAGCAGATGGAGCAACTGAAACGAAAGGCGTATCTCATTGGCGAAAGTGCCGCCAACAATGCTCGCCTTATCAGGCCGCGTGAGCTAGGAGGTTATGGTCTGGATGCTCAATGGAACGATGATTTTCATCACTCCCTTCATGTGCTACTGACCAGTGAGCAAAACGGGTATTATCAGGACTACGGCCAGCTTCAGGATCTGGTTAAGGCATTTCAAGAAGGTTTTGTCTATTCTGGACAGTATTCCCATTATCGGCGGCGAAGGCATGGTGTCTCCTCTAGAGACATACCTGCTCATCGATTCGTAGTCTTTGGCCAGAACCATGACCAGGTAGGCAATCGTGCGGATAGTGAGCGTTTGAGTAAACTTGTCTCTTTCGAGGCGCTCAAGCTGGCTGCTGGTGCCATCTTGCTCTCACCCTTTGTTCCGCTTGTATTCATGGGTGAGGAATATGGGGAGACGGCTCCCTTTCCCTACTTTGTCAGTCACTCCGAGCCAGCACTTATTGAAGCTGTGCGCCGGGGACGCCGTGAGGAGTTTGCCACCTTCCAGTGGCAGAGTGAGCTATATAATCCCCAAGATGAAACGACTTTTTTAGCCGCCAAGATCAACCATAAGCTGCGTGAAGAGGGACAGCACCAAACGCTTTTGGGGTTGTACAAAGAACTGGTACGGTTGCGCAAAGCGACTCCCGCCCTGGCTTGTCTGAGTAAGGATAGAATGGAAGTATTAGGCTATGAAAAAGAGAGAATCATTTTCATCCGCCGTTGGGATGAGAATAATGAGGCGATTGTAGCCTTCAATTTCAACGACAGACAAAGTTCGGTTGTTCTGCCTTTTCCGTCTGGATTATGGCACAGGCGCTTGGATTCCGCAGAGGAGCGGTGGCAGGGAAAGGGGAGTATTGCGCCCGAACAGCTTAGCTCAAAGGGGGAAACTACTGTCACGCTTAGTCCATGGGCATTTGTTCTTTTTAGCGAGGAGACTTAGATGGAACGTTATATTTGTATTCATGGCCATTTTTATCAGCCACCGCGAGAAAACGCCTGGCTGGAAGATATTGAGATGCAGGACTCAGCTTATCCCTACCATGACTGGAACAAAAGGGTAGCAGCCGAGTGCTATGCCCCCAATACCGCCTCACGCATTCTGGACAGCGAGGGCTACATCACCCAGATAATCAACAATTACACCAAGATGAGTTTTGACTTCGGGCCAACCCTTCTCGCCTGGATGGAGAAGAAGGCGCCTGATGTCTATCAGGCTATATTGGAAGCCGACCGAGGAACTCAGCGGACCTTCTCCGGACATGGCTCAGCCCTGGCCCAAGCCTATAATCATATGATTATGCCCCTGGCTAATCGGTGGGATAAATTTACTCAGGTGTTCTGGGGAATACGAGACTTCGAGTACCGCTTTGGGCGGAAACCCGAAGGGATGTGGCTCCCGGAAACTGCTGTAGACCTGGAAAGCTTGGATATCCTTGCGGAATTAGGAATCAAGTTCACCATCCTCGCCCCTCATCAGGCCAGGCAGGTACGCCAAATTGGTACTAAGGCCTGGGATAATGTTAATAATGCCACTATTGACACTACGATGGCTTATGAGATTAAGCTGCCGTCAGGTCGGAAGTTAGCCCTCTTTTTCTACGATGGTCCTATTGCCCACAATGTTGCCTTTGAGGACCTTCTCAGCAGTGGTGATAATTTTGCTCATCGCCTTGCTGAGGCCTTTTCAGAAGAACGTACCATGCCTCAGCTTGTCCATATTGCCACCGATGGTGAGACCTACGGACACCATCACCGCTTTGGGGACATGGCACTGGCTTTTGCTCTCCACCACATTGAAACTGATGGTTTAGCACGAATTACCAATTACGGCGAATATCTGGAAAAGTACCCACCCACGCGCGAGGTTGAAATCATTGAAAACACCTCATGGAGCTGCACTCATGGGGTTGAGCGGTGGCGGAGCGACTGCGGATGTAATGCCGGCAGAAACCCAAAATGGAATCAGGCCTGGCGTGCACCCCTGCGCGAGGCGATGGACTGGCTCCGCGATTATCTAGCCCCCAAGTATGAGGAAAAAACACGGGAATTCTTAAAAGACCCCGGGGCTGCCCGTGATGATTACATTGAAGTAGTCCTTGACCGTTCGGCAGAGAATGTCCAGAGGTTTTTAGACCGGCACCGCACCCATGAGTTGAATGAATCAGAAACGGTAACCGTGCTTAAGCTCTTAGAACTTCAGCGCCATGCTATGCTTATGTACACCAGTTGTGGCTGGTTTTTTGACGAGCTATCCGTCATTGAAACGGTGCAGATCATTCAATACGCCGGGCGAGTAATCCAGCTGGCAGGAGAACTCTTTGGTAATGACATTGAGCAGAACTTTTTAGGACGCCTCGAGCTGGCCAAGAGCAACATCCCGGAGCGTGGTGACGGTCGCCGCATTTACGACAAATTCGTGAACCCGTCTATTGTAGATCTGACTAAGGTCACCGCCCACTTTGCGGTGAGTTCCTTATTTGAAGAGTACGGTGGGCAAGCTAAGATCCACTGTTACGACATCGATCTAGAGGACTATCATAGCGCTGTCGCTGGCAAGTCGAAGCTGGCAACGGGAAGGGTCAAAGTCACGTCTACCATAACCAGAGAATCGGCTAACCTGAGCTTCGGCGTTCTGCATTTCGGCGACCACAACGTGAATGCCGGTGTCCGGGAGTATCAGGGAAAAAAGGACTACCAGACGATGCTCCAGGAGCTGACCCAGACCTTCTCTGGGGCTGATTTCCCCGAGGTTATCCGGCTCTTAGACAAACACTTTGGAACTTCGACGTACTCTATCAAGAACCTCTTTCTAGATGAACAGCGGAAAGTCCTGGATAGTATCTTGGAGTCAGCTCTATCTGATATTGAAGCAGCCTACTATCAAGTATATGAGCACTACTACCCACCAATGCGCTTCCTTTCGGAACTGGGAAACCCGATTCCGAAGAGCTTTCAGTTAGCCGCCGAGTTCATTCTAAACAGTGAGCTGCGCAAAGCACTCAGTGGTGATAGTCTGGATTTGGAGCGCATCAGGAACATTTTGGATGACACGCGGACATGGAAAGTGGAGCTTGACACCGAGGGGCTGAGTTACCTTTTACAGCAGATGCTGGAAAGGATGATGGCAAGGTTAGTCACAACTCCTGAGGATCTTGAGTTTCTCAAGGAACTGCTCGTCGCAGCCGAGATGTTCCGAATGTTGCCGTTCCCGGTAGACCTATGGAAAGTGCAGAATCTGTACCATGAAATGCTCAAGTCTACTTACCGAGAATTTCAAACAAGGGCGCAGCAGGGCAACGCGGCAGCTCAGGAGTGGCTTAACCAGTTTGTCCCTCTAGGTCAACAACTGTCCATGCGGGTTAGCTAGGTGTTCGACTTAAGGATACCTGCCTCCACCTACAGAATTCAGTTCAATAGGCAGTTCCGATTCGAAAATGCTCGCGACTTGGTTCCTTATCTGCACCAGCTAGGCATCTCTGACCTTTATGCCTCGCCCATCTTGAAAGCACGTAAGGGAAGCTCACACGGCTATGATGTAACTGACCCAACATGCCTGAACCCAGAGCTTGGCACAGAGACGGACTTGGATGCGCTAGTGCGAGAGCTTGAGAACCACAATATGGGCCTACTTCTTGACATTGTCCCCAACCACGCGGCAGCCAGTCCCGAAAATCCGTGGTGGATGGACGTTCTAGAGAACAGTGTATGCTCCCCCTACGCCGGCTTCTTTGATATAGATTGGAGCGCCTTCAACAACAGAATTCTTCTGCCTATCCTGAGCCGCCCCTATGAGAAGGCTCTGGAGAATCAAGAACTCGTCTTAACTCTGGAGGACACTGGGCTTTTCGTCCGACATGATGGTTGCGGACTGCCACTGGACGTTAAGTCGTATCGCTTCATTCTATCCTATTGCTTGGACGCCTTGGAGAAAGCGATTGACTCCAGTCATCCTGCTTATGAAGAGCTACACCGGCTGATAGAGGCTGCAGAGCACTTACCGTCCGTTAGCAATCTAAGTCCTAAAGAAGCCAGTAAACAGTACCGGGATAGGCACGCAGTTAAGGAATCATTCCTACGTATTGTTGAGGCCTCACCCAAGATAAGGACTGCTCTATTGCAGGAAATCGCCCTCTTCAATGGCAAAAAGGGAGCGCCGACGAGTTTTGGGCTAATGCACAATCTGCTGGAACAGCAAGTATTTCGGCTTGCCTATTGGAAGACAGCACGTGAACATTTCAATTATCGCCGCTTCTTCGACATTAATGACTTGATCGGGGTCCGAGTCGAGGAATCACAGGTGTTTGAGGCTACCCACTCACTAATATTCAGGCTGGTCTGGGAGAGTAAGGTCTCTGGTTTAAGGGTTGACCATATTGATGGTCTTAATGACCCATTGCAGTATCTTTTGCGCTTACAGCAACATATTGTGCCGGAAACAGAACAAGCAGGCATATTCCCCCGCTTCTACGTTGTTGTCGAGAAGGTTCTAACTTCCGACGAGGTGTTGCCATCGGAATGGCCTGTCTTCGGAACTACTGGATACGACTTTGCCAAAATGGTAAACCTCCTCCTCGTAGATAGTAGCCGGGCACAGGCATTGGATGAGATCTACTTTCACTTTACAGATTCACGGGTCCCCCTTGATAACATTGTCTACGAGAAAAAGAAGCAGGTCATCAAGGAATTGTTCCTTGGCGAAGTCAGTGCGCTCGGGCAGTATCTCGCCAACTTGGCTCACCGAGATAGCCTTGCTGCTAACTTATCCTCCAAAGAACTGACCAAAACACTTATTGAGGTGACAGCCTGCTTGCCCGTCTACCGGACTTATATAAGAACTATGGAGGTGCCTCCTCAGGATCAGCTTTACTTAGAACGTGCCGTAGAGGAAGCCCGACGGCGGAACCCAGATATGGATACCCTTACCGTTGATTTTCTAAAGCGTATACTCACCCTTGACTTCCGCTACCAACTTCCTTCCGAACAGAAAAAGGCATGGCTCGACTTCGTTCTACGATGGCAGCAGTTGACAGGCGCTGTCATGGCCAAAGGATTCGAGGATACAACCCTCTACTGCTACAATCGCCTAGTCTCTCTTAACGAGGTGGGAGGTGAACCTGATTCGCTGGGCTTCTCGGTTGATGACTTCCACCGCCGTGTTCTAGCGCGACAGAAGGCTTGGCCGCACACATTAAATGCTACCTCAACACATGATACCAAGAGAAGCGAGGATGTCCGGGCCAGAATCAATGTGCTATCGGAGATTCCCGAGGAATGGAAGAGGCATCTGACTCAATGGAGACAATGGAACGAGCCCAAAAAACAACTGGTGAACGGACTGCCTGTGCCTGAGCCCAACATGGAGATACTACTCTATCAGGCAATGATCGGTGCTTGGCCTCCCTACGAGAACGAGGTACCCGAGTTCAAGCAGCGATTGAAGGCATACATGGTAAAGGCAGTGAGAGAAGCTAAGGTCTTCACTGACTGGCTCTCACCTAATTCAGACTACGAGAGTGCCCTCATTTCGTTTCTGGACTCTACCCTGGACGGCACCAAAGAGAATGGTTTCTTAGAAGATTTTTTGCGTTTTGAGAAGCGAGTAGCATACTATGGAGCGCTTAACTCCCTGGCACAGGTCTTGCTTAAGATTACCTTACCTGGGGTACCTGATTGTTATCAGGGAACGGAATTGTGGGATTTCAGCCTCGTCGATCCTGATAATCGACGCCCGGTTGACTTCAAAACACGTGCCAAGGCGTTAGACGAACTTACTCAACAAGAAGCCCAAGGGCAGCTATCGCTCATTCAGCAAGTCCTGAACTCGTGGGAGGATGGCTACCTGAAGCTTTACGTGACCTATAAGGCACTAAATGTCCGCAAATCCTATAGCGACTTATTCCAAGATGGGGGATATATCCCGCTACAAGTCCTTGGACATAGACAGGAACATGTGTGTGCGTTTGCACGACGTAGAGGGGAAGAATACGCTCTGGTAGTAATTCCCCGACTATTGACTAAGCTGGTTCGTGTCGGTGCTATCCCAGCGGGTCAGGAAGTGTGGGGAGAAGACCTGTTACTATTGCCTGACGGCGTGCCTGAGCATTGGCTCAATGTTTTTACCGGGGAGAGACTAAGAGTATCTGATACGAAGAAGGGGCTCAGACTTTCCGCCATATTGTGCAGATTTCCCGTGGCTCTTTTGATGGGCGTTTAACCTTGTTCAATTCCTGGCGCCGACTGGGCAGCTTTCCGGTAGATTTCGGTGGTGTACTCCTTGAGCATTCGCCGTGTGCTATACACGGGCGCAATGGAACGAATCGCCTCCTTAACCATACGGATCCAGCCGTTTGGTACACCACCCCAGTCCTGAGAGTAGTATAAAGGTACGATCTCCTCTTCCAACAGGCGATAGAGTGCTTCAGCATCTGCTCCATCTTCCTCCTCTGGCCTGAGTGCATCAAGGTCGACATCAAGAGCCCAACCGTTGGTGCCATCGTAGCCTTCATTCCACCATCCGTCACGAATGCTCAAATGAAGCACACCGTTTAATGAAGCTTTCATGCCGCTGGTGCCGCAGGCCTCCTGCAAACGGCGTGGGGTACTTAACCATACATCCACCCCCTGAACCAAATAGCGGGCCATATGCATATCATAGTCCTCGACAAAAGCTATCCGTCCCTGAAACTCATGGTCTGCTGCCAGCGTGTACACCTGATGGAGAAGATTCTTGGATGAAAGATCAGCCGGGTGAGATTTACCAGCGAAGACAATCTGAACAGGGTGCCAACGGTCAATAATGATTCGTTTTAGACGGTCGATGTCCCGGAAGATCAATGTCGGCCGTTTATACTCAGCGAAGCGACGGGCAAAGCCAATAGTCAGCGTCTCAGGGTCGAGCAACAAGCCTAACGCGAGCACCTGCCTTGGCGCCAGATTGTCCTCCACCCAGCGATTTCGTGCACCTTCCCGCATAGCACCTATAAATTTGCGTTTCAGCAGTTGATGCACTGCCCACAATTCCTCATCCGGAATGTCCAAGACACCTTCCCACACCCTGCTATCGTCGTGTTCCTTTATCCAGTTCTTTCCCAGGTACTTTTCAAAAAGACTGGCCAGTTCTGGAGCCACCCATGAGGGCACGTGTACTCCGTTAGTTACGTGAGATATTGGTACTTGATCTTCTGGAACCTCGGGCCAAAGGCCATGCCACATCCTTCGGGCGACTTTTCCATGGAGTCGGCTCACTCCACAGCGCTGATTAGCCATCCTCAGCGCAAACACGGTCATATTCAACGCTTGCTTTGCGTCATCACCTTGCAGTCCGAGTTGAAGAAATGTTTCTCGGTCAATTCCCAAAGGGTTTCGGTAATCGCTGAAGTACTTCTCCAATAGCTGAGCAGGAAATATGTCATGTCCAGCCAGCACTGGCGTGTGGGTAGTAAACACAGTTGTTGCCTGTACCCTATTTGTGGCTTCAGCAAAAGACAATCCTGTTGCCACCAGTTCCCGTGTGCGTTCCAGCATCATGAAGGCGGTATGTCCCTCATTGGCGTGCCACACGGTTGGCTGGATATTTAACATTCGCAGGACACGCACCCCACCAATGCCCAGCACAATTTCTTGCTGCAAACGTTGCTCACGGTCAGCAACATATAGGCGCGCCGATAGTTGCCGGTACCCCACAGGGTTTTCTTCAAGATTTGTATCCAACAGATAGATGTTCGTGTTACCCACCTGCACCCGCCACACTCCGATACGCAAAGTAGCGTCGCCCAGCTGAACCTCAGCAATGGTGTTATCACCTGCTGGGGAGAGAACCCGGTTAATGGGCACCGCCTCAAAATCGAGCTGGCGATAGACCTCCTCCTGCCAGCCATCTGCAGAAATATGCTGGTGGAAGTACCCTTGAGGATACATGAATCCAACCGCCACCAGTGGTAAACCGATGTCGCTTGCCTCCTTACAAATATCACCGGCTAACACCCCTAAGCCGCCAGCGTAGATGGGAAGAGAGTTATGGATAGCAAATTCCATCGAGAAATAGGCGATCGGCCCTTGCAATAGGTTGCCATAGTCGCTGGTAAACCAGGTATTTGAAGATGACATGTCGGCGTCAAATGTTGACATTACAGAGTCGTACAAAGCCAAGAAAGCTGGGTCATTAGCAGCTGTTTGCAGTGTATCTTGACTGACCTCGTGTAGCTGTTTGACCGGGTTATGCACCGTCACTCTCCAGAGCGGATAATCAAGGGCGCGAAACAAATTGCGCGCCTCTTCATGCCAGCTCCACCACAGATTGTTAGCAAGTTCACCAAGTCTGCTGATACGTTCCGGCAACTTCGCGGTTATCATAGCCTTTCTTAGTCTTCTCCCTACCTCCGAACTCTAGCCAAGATTATACTCTATCTTGAGACAGCGACACCAACTCATTCGGACTAGGTAGAGTGCTAGACAAAAGATTGGCTGCACATCGCTGGTTATTTTGGGCTAAAATAGGGTGGTTTTGGATTCAAATCGGGGAGGAATTACAAACCACGTCTTCCTGAATCGCTGGCCGCCAGTTTACTCAGTCCTTAGTACTGGAAATGCTTCCACAGTTGTTGCCTCTCAGGCAAGTATGGTAAAATCGGTCAAGCAAGTGGCAGAAGGTAGAAAAAAACCGGTAATCTGGCTGGTAAGCAAGAGAGGCGGTTTTCCAGGGCTTTCCAGATTCAAGAAGCGGCGTCATAGCTGACTTTGATTTGGAAGGATAGTAGTTGACCACTGGGGAGCCCCCACCCGCGAGTGGGTTCATCCCTATTGATATTAGGGAGGCAGGTTTTTGCCAAGGGGCAAAATCTAAAGGAAGTGGCTACTTATGGCCAGGCAAGCTAAATAGTTAAACCAGGCTAAATAATCAAAGGAGGCGCTATATGCCAGAAGTAAAGGTAAAAGCAGGGGAGAAGCTCAATGGCCTGGGGAGGATGCTTAAGGAGATAATAGACACAAATCTCCAGGACTCCAAGAAATACAAGCGCATCGAGAAGTTAAAAGCTAGTGTAGTCATAAAAGAGAGCACTTCCGGTGTGGCTGTTACACTTCACTTTAGACAGGGTGAGATAGAGATACAAAACGATGCCATAGATAAGCCTAACGCATATCAGGAATCCGGATTTGAGAACATGGCATATATTAGTTCCGGCCAAATTAGCCCAACAATGGCTTTGCTCACCAGGAAAGTGAAGGCTAGAGGTAATCTTTTAGTACTAATGAAAATTGCACCACTAATGGTGCTAAAAGGATAGAATAAAAAGTTAAGCAATGGCGCAGGTAGTTGTTTCTACCGAAAGAGGAGGAACCGGGAAATCAACCTTTGCCGGTGTGATTAGCAAATACCTATGTCTTCCTTTTTGGTGAGTATTTTTGATTGACTTTTGAGAAATCTGTGGTAAAATTCAAAAAACGAAAGTGACAAATGGCTATGAGTTAGGTACCGAATAACAAGAAGGTACTAACTGAGGCAAAATCTAAAAGAAGGAGGTCTAAGAGATGGCAATCAGGTTTGGAACGGAGGAATGGGTAAAGGCTGCGTGCGCAGAGCTTAATAAGAGCCAAGCCTACAAGGATGCGGCCAAGAACTGGGAAGGGGACATGAATTTTATCGTTGAGCCAGAAGGCGGGTTGAAGGAGACACTCATTGCGTACTTCGACCTGTGGCATGGTGAATGTCGTGCTGCTTCGGCACCCGCAGACGAAAGTGGCAAGACCCCTGCGTATCGCTTCTGGGCTCCGCTGAGCGTATGGCGCAACATATTGGAAAAAAAGCTCGACCCCGTCCAGGCGATGATGACCGGCAAGCTCAATCTCAAGGGGGACATGGCGCAAATCATGAAGATGCCCAGGGCCGCCTCGGAGCTGGTGGAGTGCACAACGCGCGTCGACACTGAATTCCCCTGGTAAACTGCATGGTTCTTATCGAAATTGAGTTCCGTGCGTAGCCAGCATCAAGAAATGATGGCAACCTTGAGCTGAGCGCAGCTGACATAAAACATTTTAAGCAAGCTCCAGATTTTGGAGAGGAGGTAGTTATGTGGTATTTTATTACTCCTGAAGTGGTTTACGGGCAAGATGCAATGAGTCGTTTGGGGCAATTGAAGGGGAAATCCGCCTTTATCGTTACCGACGCCAATATCGTAAAGCTAGGCTTCGTTGACAAGGTTAAGGAACAGCTCTCCAAAGCCGGGATAGGGAGCACCGTTTTTGATGAAGTTGAGCCTGACCCATTACTTGAAACGGTAAAGAGGGGATCATCCGAAATGGGCAAGTCTGGGCCCGACTTGATAGTAGCGTTGGGGGGAGGCTCAGTTATGGATGCCGCTAAGGCAATGTGGGTGGAATATGCAGGGCCAGGTATGAAGGCCGAGGAGATAAATCCCTTTACTACCGGATTGGGCCTCCAGAACAAGGCTAGGCTTGTCTGCATTCCCACAACTTCGGGTACTGGCGCTGAGGCAACCTGGGGAATAGTGCTCACCGATCAAGCCGAACAGAGGAAGATGAGTGTTGGCTCCCGTGAGACTATGCCTGATATTGCTATCGTAGACCCCCAGTTTGCGGCTGAAATGCCTCCTGGGCTCACCGCGCAGACAGGTATGGACGTGCTGACCCATGCAGTAGAGGGATTTACCAGTAGCTGGAAGAACGATATCAGCGATGGGCTTTGCATTAAGGCTATCCAGCTTGTTTTCCAATACCTGCCCAGAGCCTACAAGAATGGGCAGGACATGGAAGCCAGAGAAAAGATGGCCAATGCTGCCTGTATTGCCGGGATGGGGTTTATCAACTCGATGTGCGCAATGGCACACGCTGCCGGCCATTCTCTGGGAGCCGTATTCCACACACCCCATGGCAGAGCGGTGGGGCTATTTCTGCCCTATACTATTGAGTTTATCGGCGATGTTCGTGAAGAATTCTGGGCTGAGATAGCTTACTCCATCAGATTAGACGTACCTAAAGGCAAGCAGGCAGGACCAATTCTAGCCGAGGCGATACGTGGACTGGCCCGCAGTATTAAGGAGCCGTTAAGCATCAAGGAGATGGGTATCCCGGCGGATAGCTTTAACAATTCCATAGAAAAGCTGGTAGACAATGCCTTTGCGGATTTTCAATTAGTCACTACCGCCAGAGTGCCTAGTACTGAAGAGACCCAAAAATTTCTCCGCTATGCCTACGAGGGCAAATCCATAGATTTTTAGTTTATTAGGAGCGACGGTATGGAGTGACCAGGGCCATAGCTGCTACCGAGAAGAGACATAAGCTAGCTATATATAGGAGCTGGTTATGAGAATCTGGCAGTGGTCAGGCCGACCTGGCAGTGGCGTTACCTATTAGACACGCCGGAGCTGGGGAAAATCTCCTGAGAATCAGGGTAAGATTTCAAGAATATAGAAAGGAAAGGAGGTGCAAAAATGTTTGGCTATATGGGAAAGATTTTAAGGGTTGATTTATCAAAGTCTAACATCTCAGAGGAAGTCCCCTCAGAGGATGCGCGGAAAATGTTCCTCGGCGGGAGTGGCCTGGCAACAAAATACCTCTTCGATGAGGTGCCAAAAGGTGCCGACCCATTAGGCCCAGAAAATGCGCTCATATTTATGACCGGGCCTTTGACAGGGACGGAATCTCCAAGCGCTGGAAGATATTCCATAGTCTTCAAGTCCCCTCTTACCGGTTTTTGGGGAGAGGCAAACTCAGGTGGTAATTGGGGGGTGTATCTCAAAGGCTCAGGCGTTGACGGGATTATTTTTAAAGGTATCTCACCACAGCCGGTCTACCTGGTAATCGATGAGGGAAAAGCCGAGCTTAAAGATGCCAGGAATCTTTGGGGCAAAGGTGTTTCTGAAACCAACAGATTAATCAAAGAAGAACTCGGTGACGAATTCAATGTTGCTTGCATCGGCATAGGTGGTGAGAATCAAGTTAGGTATGCCTGCGTTATCAACGACCTTCACCGGGCACTTGGAAGATGTGGGGGGGGGACTGTAATGGGCTCGAAGCGCTTAAAGGCCATCGCTGTGAGAGGTGCAAAGGAAATCGAGGTGGCAAACGAGGAAGTCTTCGCCAAAGTCTCAAAGACAAACTATGACCTGGCTAATGAAAGTATGTTGAAGATTACCCTTGAGACTTTTGGAACAGCTATGGTCGCAAATCTGGTGAATGTCAGAGGTGGATTTCCCACGAGGAACTGGCAAACCGGGGTTTTTCCAGAGATAGACAAAATAAGCGGGATTACGCTCGCAGAGTCTGAACTTCTGGTAGACAGAAAACACTGCTATGCCTGCCCAATCAGCTGTGGAAGAGTAACTGTAGTAAAAAGCGGTCCCTATGCTTGCAAGGGAGAGGGACCGGAATATGAAACAATCGGGGCTTGTGGTGCCATGTGCGGAGTTGAGAGCCTGGAGGCCATCACGTACGCCCATAACTTGTGCGATGACTACGGCCTGGATGTAATTTCTACAGGGAGTTCAATAGCTTTCGCCATGGAATGTTATGAAAAGGGAATATTGACAAAGTCTGAAACCGATGGATTAGAGCTGAAATTTGGAGACCCCGATATTGTGATTCAGCTGATACATAAAATAGCCCAAAAGGAAGGCATTGGAAATTTGTTAGCTGAAGGAACAAAAAGAATGGCGGAAAAGCTGGGTAAGGGAACGGAAAGATTTGCTATGAATGTCAAAGGTCTGGAGATGCCGGCTTATGACCCCAGAGCTGCCAAAATGTGCGGATTGGCATTTGCTACCGCAAATCGTGGCGGTGACCATATCACAGCTTATATTGAAGGTCCGACCTTCATGGACATTCCTTTCCTCTGTGTCGAGAACAGCAAAATTGAAGATCTGCTGGTAGAAAACCCCGCCGAGACAAAAGTTGTAAAGGATCTGGAGGATGCTCTTACCGTTTTTGATGCCATGGGAACGTGTAAGTTCATGGGAATGGCCCTGGCTACTCAAGACTGGGTTGATATGATAGCCAATTGCGTGGGCTGGAAAGTTGATGTCAGTGATTTCAGAAAGCTTGGAGAGAGGATTTACAATCTGGCGAGAGCTTTCAGTGTAAGAGAAGGATTGACCAGAGCTGATGATAGTCTTCCCAAGCGCTTATTGGAAGACCCAATGCCTGAAGGTGCCGCCCAAGGACAAGTGGTAGCCAAGCTCGATGAGATGCTGGATGCCTACTACGAGTTTCGAGGATGGGACAAGAAAACCGGCAAACCAACCCCGGAAAAGCTCAAGGAGCTAGGGCTAGGTGATATAGTCAACAAAATATAAAGGGGGGCAAGATTATGGTTTCCATTGCTGAAAAGCCCTGGCTTAAAGGTTACAGGTTAGGGCCATATAAGCTTCCGCAGACAAAAGAACCTTATCCGAAGGTGACTGTTCATAGCTTTTTGGATTCTGCGGCAGCCGAGTTCCCGGACAGTGCTGCTTGTTCCTATCTGGGGAATGAGATAACCTACAAGGAGTTGAAGCTTCTTGCAGATAGCTTAGCTGCTGCCCTTGCCGACCTGGGTGTAAGAAAAGGCGACAAGGTAGCAACCATCCTTCCAAATTGTCCACAGTTTGTCATAAGCGACTTCGGGATACTGAAGGCAGGAGCCACGCATGTTCCATGTAGTGTGATGCACAAAGTCGCTGACTTGATATACGAGATTGGCGACTCGGAAGCCGAGACGGTAATTTGCTCTGATGGTTCTCTAGAGCTTGTTGATTCAATAAAAGACAAGACAAAAATTAAGAGGATAATCGTTACCTCCCTTATGGACTATTCATTAGAGGAGCCGGAACTAAAACAGATACCGGGTACGTATCAACTTCGTGATTTAATAGCCAATCACGAGCCCAGGCCCCCGGAGGTCGAAATCAATCCGATGGAGGATTTGGCAATTCTCGTATTCACGGGGGGGGCTACCGGATTACCCAAAGGCGTAATGCTGACTCATTACAACCGGGTGGCAGCGGTGACCCAGGTCGCCTGGTCTTATGAACCCTTGAAAGTAGGAATCAGGGGGAAAACTTCCATATTGATGCCCATTCCGCTTTTTCACCAGTATGGGCATTGCATAATGCACTTTGCTGTTTACTGGGGTCTTAGGATGTACTTCCTGCTTGACCCAAGGGATACCGATACCTTCGTGAAGATGTTGACAGAACATCGTCCTTTCATGTGTGCATGTGTGCCTACTCAATATAACAGGTTGATCTTGAAAGGACTTGGAAGGATAACGACCACGTTCATCTCCACTACATCTGCCCTCGCTCCAGAAGTTGCTCAGAAATTCAGGCAGCAAACCGGTGTGCCGATAACAGAGGCTTATGGCCTAACGGAAACGGCCGGGGGTACCCACATCAATCTCTCATCTTTTTCCAAAATCACCGGCTTCACGGCTTCTGAGAAATTCGGCTCCATAGGGGTACCAATGCCAGATACAGAAGTCAAAATTATAGACCTGGAGACAGGTGAGGAAGCCGCGGCGGGGAAAGAGGGAGAGCTATATGTTCGTGGGCCGCAGGTTATGAAAGGTTACTGGCCTGAACCCGGCAAAGGACTGGTGGATGGCTGGCTTCCTACCGGTGATGTCGTAAAAATGGACAACGAGGGCTATTTCTACATCACAGACCGGGTTAAAGATATGGCAAATATCTCCGGCCTAAAAGTTTATACCAGGCTGGTTGACGACGTGCTTTACGAACATCCAGCGGTCGCCGATGCCGTGGCGATTGGAATCCCGGATGTTGAACGTCCCGGCAGCGAAAGGATAAAAGCTTTCATAAGGTTAAAAGAGGAACAAGAGGGAAAGGTAACCGATGACGATATAATTAGCCATTGCAAGGAGAAACTCCCGCCCTACGCTGTTCCCAAGTTCGTTGAGTTCAGAAAAGAATTGCCTCTCACTGTTACTCTAAAGCTTTTCAAGCGGCAATTAAGGGAAGAGGAGGTGGCCAAGATGAAGAAGGCAGGACTGCTGAAGGACTAAAGCTCAACCAAACCGAAGCTGAAAACGCCGCCCTTGTGTTACCACGTATAGAAGATGCCGAGTTATGAAGATTTAGAAGCACAGATAATAGAAACCGGCATGTGTACAGTTTGTGGGGCATGCATTTTGGCATGCCCCAATTCTCACATCAAGTTTATTGAAGGCAAGCCGAAGAGGCCCAAAAGGACCCTGGACTGCGTAAGCTGTACCACATGCTACGATGCTTGCTATATGCTCAGGCGAGGATTGATGGAGGATATAGAGGGCAGCATTTTAAGGTGGGGAGAAAAGGGGAGTATCGGGATATGTAAGCGCATTCTGGCTGCAAGAACAAAAGAACAGAGCATAGAAAAAGCTTGTCAGGACGGTGGAATCGTAACCTCGCTCTTAATTTACGCCTTAAACGAAAATCTCATAGATGGAGCTTTGGTTGTTGGAAGAGACGGATGGATGCCTATAGCCTCTATAGCGAAAACCAAAGGTGAGATTATTTCCTCAGCAATGACCAAATATGGGATAGCCCCTATACTAAAGGAACTTAGAGCGGCTGTCGTAGACCACGGTCTCAGCAAAATTTGTGTTGTCGGCTCACCTTGCCATATCCAGTCCATAAGATATCTTCAACATAAAGGCCTGCCATTAGCCTCGTCAGTAAAATTTACCATAGGCCTCTTCTGCCGTGAAAATTACGACTACCACTGCATCGAAGAGAAGATGAGGGAAAGGGGGTTAAACATTGAGGAGATAAACAAGTTCAATGTTTCAGAGGAGTTCAATGTATATGCAAGTGGCAAGAAATTATCTTTTCCCATAACTGAGGTAAAGAGTTGCGTGCCTAAACACTGCCTTATTTGTGAGGATTTCACCAGTGAATTAGCAGACATATCAATTGGAAGCGATGGCTCTCCAGAAGGATGGTCAACTGTTATAGTTAGAACCGAGGAAGGAGAAAAGGTTTTCTCACAGTTTGAAACAAGTAAGGTTATAGAGACAAAACCTATACAGAACTTGGATTATCTAAAGGAGATAGTGGATAGAAAAAGGGAAAAGGGTAAGCAAACAAGGGACATATTTAGTTTAAGAGAAGAAGGTTTAGAGAAAAAAGACATTGCGGTTAGATTAGGGATAACAGAAGAGAGAGTATCCCATAGGCTTGCGGGAATTTAACCTATCGCAATACTTGCAACCTATATTACAGGAGGCTTGATTGTGGTACTTATCTCCGACGGCTTTGCCAACAGCCAAAACACTAGATTCAATTCAGGCCAGAGGTTGTATACTAGACTAATAGCCAGTCGCCGACTTCGTCGCTTACAGTTCAGCTACAGAGATTAACCAATTCATTGCAAATATGTTAAGCTCTTATCAATATCCAAAAGGAAGCAAGAGTGGGTCAGGTCTCCCGCTTTTATGGGCTCGTAGCTCAGCGGCAGAGCGGCCGGCTCATAACCGGTTGGTCGTAGGTTCGAATCCTGCCGAGCCCACTTAATTCTTAATCTAGATAGCAGGATAACGATAAGCGTACTACAGGAACAAACGTGCTAAAGGAGTTCGACTATATTTTTAACCCCAGGTCTATTGCAATAATAGGAGCATCGCAGACCGATGGTTTCACAAGAAGCCTAACGAAGACAGAAAAGACAAGAGACAATCTGTTCCTGGTCAATCCAAATCACAAGGAGCTTTTTGGCAAGAGATGTTATCCAGACATCCTGGACATCGAAGAGCAAATTGACTACGTTGTCATAGCAGTGTCAGCATTGCTGATCCCCCAGGTATTGAAGGACTGTATCGAGAAAGGAGTAAAGATAGCTCATGTTTTTTCTTCAGGCTTCAGCGAGACCGGGATAGCAGAAAGGATAAAATTAGAGGATGAGCTGAAGGAGATAACGAAAGGCAAAATTAGACTGATAGGTCCAAACTGCCTGGGAGTCTATTGCCCTAAATCGGGATTATCCTTTAACCCCGAGGCATCAACTGAAGAGGGGCCTGTTGGAGTCATTTCGCAAAGCGGAACATTTGCCGATTTATTTCTAGACATTGGAAAGATAAGGAACATCAAGTTTAGCAAGGTAATCAGTTATGGGAATGGTATAGACCTGGATTGTCCCGATTTTTTGGAATATTTGGCAGAAGACGATGAGACAAAAGTCATAGCGTTATATATCGAGGGCATACGAGATGGAGAACGGCTTAAATCAGCACTGAAGAAAGCCGCAAGTAAAAAACCAGTAGTAGCATTAAAGGGAGGGGTAACAGAGCATGGCAGTAGGGCAGCAGCCTCTCACACTGGTTCCTTAGCCGGTTCTCCCCAAATCTGGAGAGCATTCTTTGAGCAGGCCGGTGTAGTCCAAGTAGAAAGTTTTGATGAATTAGTGAATACCATCTTAGCAATTAACTGTTCACCTCTCCCTTTTGGAAAAGGAGTTTCAATTATTACGCACTCTGGTGGTTTTAGTGTGCTGGAAACCGATATATGTGTAAAGGCAGGATTAGAGGTTCCTCAATTCGGGGAGGAAACACTGAAGAAACTAAAGAAACTAGTGCCAGTGGCAGGAACAAGTATCAGGAATCCCTTAGACGCCTGGCCGCTATATTATAGGTTATCAGCCCTTCGCGATACCATTAAGGCTATAGCTCTTGATGAAAACATACATTCACTGGTGTTGCATATCGATGAGCTGAAATATTGGAAGCAAATATTGGCTGAAGAGCTTGAGGGCTTTGTGAGGAAAGTCATTGGCTTTATGATGGATGCGTGCGAGTATGCCCGCGATGAAATTAAGAAGCCTGTAATGATCTGTGTTTCGTTAGAAACTTATTCAGAAGACGAAGAGGATAGGAAATGCCACCTGATGGTTAAGAAAGAATTTGAGAGCAGGGGATTTCCGGTATATCCCACGCTTGAGGGGGCAATCAAGACCCTGTTTAACCTCCACAAATACCGCACGCGATTTCTTCGCATATAGTTCATCGTTTAAATCTTTTCAAGGAATTAGACCTTGCGACCTATTTCTGCGGCCTCAGCGATAGCATCCAGAGCTTTGCGTGGTTGCTTAGCGTCGCCGATAACATACGTTTCTTTTATCTTATCTCGGATTTTTGCAGCAAGTTCATTTACGGGAGCAACTCCCATCGCCAGAACAATGGTGTCAAAACCTGAAAGCGTTTCTTCCTTGCCACTTTGCTCAAGGATTGCTCCATCATTGGTGAGCTGCTTTACTGCGGCAGAGGTGATGATCTTCACTCTCCTTTGGGCAAGTCTCTGCAGCAGGAAATGCCTTGTCGTATCCCCGACATCCTGTGCAACTCTGGGTAGTGCTTCCACCAAAGTTACTCTGCATCCCATGATTTGTCCTAGAAAGTCCGCTGTCTCACATCCCACCATACCTCCTCCGATTACCAAAATACTGCGTCCCGGTGTCACTTTGCTTTCCAAGACGTCAAAAGCTGTGACCACCCTTTCCTGTTCTATCCCTGGAATGTCAGGAATGACAGGAGTCCCTCCCGTAGCAATTACTACTACCTCTGGTTGGAGTTCATCAATTATTTCTTCGGTTACTTCTTTACCTAAAGCTACCTTCACCCCAGCTTTCTTAATCTGGATACTCAGGTAATTTATTATCTTGGTGATTTCTTGTTTACATGGAGGCATAGCTGCAAGCTTAAATTGACCTCCTAGCTTTTCCTCCTTTTCATATAGGGAAACTTCATGGCCTCTTAAGGCGGCGACACGAGCCACTTCCATACCACCAGGGCCTCCTCCGACAACCAGAACTTTCTTACTTCGAGAAGCTGGAGTAAGTGCCATCTCCTTTTCCTTGCCCACCGAGGGATTAACCAGACAAGATATGCCTGTCTCCTCCAAATCAAGAAGCCTATCTATACAACCCTGATTGCAAGCAATGCACCATCGGATATCTTCATAATTTCCATCTGCTGCTTTCTTCGGCAGTTCGGGGTCTGCCAGTGAGGCTCGACCCATAGCAACCAGATCAGCTTGACCTTCTTTCAAGATCTCTTCAACCATGCGAGGATCATTAATTCTACCTACAGCAATCACTGGCACAGAGGTAGCTTTCTTAACCTCACCAGCAGCACTTACATTGTAGCCCGGAGGAATTGCCATGGGAGCGGTTATATAATCAGAACTAGCGTAAACACCGGTGGAGACATGGAAGGCATTCACCCCAGCTTGCTCTAAAAGGGGGATTATTGTTTTGGTTTCCTGAATGGTTCTTCCACCGGCGACTCTCTCATCTCCACTTAAGCGAAAGATAATAGGATAGTCATCTCCCACCTTTGCCCTGATTTTGTGGACAATTTCGATGGGAAACCGTAGCAGCCCCTCCAGATCTCCTCCGTAAGCGTCCGACCGATGATTGGCATACCCTGACATGAATTGTGCTACCAGGTATCCATGAGCCCCGTGAATCTCTACGGCATCTATCCCTGCCTCTTTAGCCCTTCTAGCTCCTTCAGCAAATTGCTCCTCTAGTTCCCGGATTTCCTCTACAGTGAGCTCCTTAGGAATTTCTCTACAAACAGGGCATGGAATTGCTGAAGGGGCCACCACGGGTCGACCAGTTAGGAACGAAAAAGTTTGTCTTCCTGGATGATATAGTTGAACCGCGACTTTAGCTTCCTTAGCATGTATTGCCATGGCTAAATTCTTGAATCCCGGGATAAACTTGTCGTCCCAGATGCTGAGTTGGTTAGCCATACCTTTGCCATAGCGACTAATAGCGGTTATCTCGGTGATAATCAGACCGAACCCACCATCAGCCCGGGCTACGAGGTAGTCCTTAAGGCGCTCACTGACTGTACCGTCGGAATTAGCAAAGTCAGTCCCCATTGCAGGAACTACCAGCCGATTCTTAAGCTCCAAGGAGTTAATCTGTATCGGTTCCAAAATTTTTTTAAGGGAGGATATTGCCATTACAGTTCCTTTCGAATATTCGAGCGATGGTAGAAAGTTAACACCTATTAGCCACGTGAAACAAGGCTTTAGTTGACATAATACTAGCAAACCGCAACAAAGAGATGCTACTTAGGGTGGGAATAACTAATCGGGAGGCTTTAGACAAGAGCTGAGGTAGAGTGGGGCAATTATGACACGGTTATTCAGGTACCATTACAGCTATGAAGCATCAGGGTGAAGACACATCATGCCGGTGATGGATCCACTGTATAAGTCATTGTTAAGGCCGATTTCGGTTGCCGCCCAGCAACTGTTATACCGTGGATCACTGCCAATCTTATAGGAGAAAACCGATTTTCCTGTATCCCAATCCAGTGCTTCCCATGTCCAGTTTCCTGATCGTTGCCCAATGTCATAGATGAGGTTGCTGGCTGCACTCATTGCTGGTATTCCATTAGGCAGACTGACCTCTTCATTCACCCAGGCGGAGTGTAGCTTTCGAGCCTGAGGGTCCCACTCAAATTTCTCGGCGCCATATGGCGCTACGTCTGGATACTGTGACATCACTATATTGATGATGGGGTCTTCAGAGGTGGTGTTCAGTTGATTGTTGACGACCAGTGCGCCGTATCCTCTAACACAAACGGATTGCTCGGAGGAGGACTCAGTAGCTTCAGGATTGCCGAATGTCACCGGGATCTGAGCTGCTATACGGCGGTCTTTAGTCCCAGGAATCTGCACCCAGTCAGAGGGAATCTTGTCCCGCCAGAAGAGCACTATGTGCATTAAGTCCTGACCGTCAGTAATGACAACGAACTTATCTTGCTCTCCGGTCCCCATCAAAGTAGGTGTAGAACCAGAACCCATGCCAAGCCTTATACCACCCACCTCACCACCTGTTTCATAATTGGCAATCCAGCCCCCTTCGCTTTCATTGGTTGTAAGTCTGTCTCCCGTCCATTGTACACGATACATCTGCTTGCTTGTGACCACATAAATCCCGCCATCTTCATCACATGCGATTGAGTTTGATGTTTCTTCGTCTTCTCCAAGATGCAAGAAATGCGCGGAGTCGAAGTTGCGGGATACAACCCCAACAGTCGCTTTATTGGTAACGAAAACGAGCATGCCATCGTATGCAATATTAAAGCCGGCGATAAATTCATCTTCGCTGCGAAGCTGGTCCTCAGGGATTTCAAAAACGCCCTTTGTTACTATCTTTGAATAGGGATCACCGGGAACCTCATCACCGTATCCGAAGATCTCATGGATGATGGGAACAAAAAACGTACCTTCGCAGTCAACGAGTGTATACGCGTTGGACAATCCGCATTCCATGCGAGATAGCGTTACGTTTAGAGGTTCTTTCTCCATCTTCTCAATGTAGTAAAGCTTACCTCCATCGAGACCTGTCTTGAATACCGTGGTCGGGGTATTTCCCCATAATACACGGTTGCCGTCAGGGTACGCACCAGAAATGGCAAGGGTTATTGGAGGGTAATACAGCAGCTCCCCCAGGTAATCGAATTTATATTCCGACGTATCCTCAGTTGGCCCCGGATACATGGAAGATGCCTGACAGTATGGATTCGCGTGTGACATAGGCCACGGTGAATCAGCCACAAATGGATTTGCCGGAGGCTCATCGAGAGTAATTGTGTTAACTGCACCAGGTTGCTTGCATCCCTGCGTATAAAGCAAAGCCCCGAAGACAATCAAGACAATCAACAGTGCCATTATGGCTTTGTTTATGGAAAAACTAAGGCCTGTTGGTACAGTTTTCCCCCGTTTTCCTCTCATGGTTCTTAACCTCCTTTGAGCTTACTGAGAAGTGAACAACATCTGCGGCGGTGCTCATCACCAATTCTACGCAAATTCCTTACTTTCTACTATGAAAAGTCCTGTAAACCTCCTTTAAATGCCTGTTGGTGACATGAGTGTAAACCTGGGTTGTTCTGATACTTTCATGGCCTAGCATTTCTTGGACAGAGCGAAGGTCAGCCCCACCTATCAACAAGTCTGTGGCAAAAGAATGCCTCAACGTGTGAGGGCTTATTTTGATTGGCAATCCACACCTCTTTGCATATTTAGTAACGATTTTTTGGATGGACCTTGCTGTCAGTCGCATTTTTTCACCATCTTTTCCAGTGTTTATTCCACCGCTATATCGAATAAACAGCGGCTTAAAATGGTCTTGACGTAATTGCAGATAGCGATTAATCCATTGCACAGCTGTATCTGATAAGAAAACCACTCGGGGTTTGTTTCCCTTGCCTTTGACACCAAATTCCTGGCGCTTTAAGTCTATCTGGTCACGATTCAAATTCACCAATTCCGACACCCGCAATCCTGTGCTAAATAAGGTTTCCAAGATAGCTTTGTCCCTTAGCCCTATCTCGTTTGATATTTGGGGACTGTTCAATAGCCTTTCTATTTGCTCTGAGTCCAAGAAACTAACGGAACGAGAGCTTTGTTTTGGAAGTTCTATCTTATCAGGGGATAAGGTGGGTATATCACGCTTGACTAAGAGATAACGTAGAAAAGCTCGTAATGCAATAATATGGTAGCTTTGAGTAATACGTTTTAATGGCACGCCATTTCTATTACGAAAATGCGCCAAATATAGTCTGTATCTTCTAACATCCTCTAACTTTATGTCTTGAGGTTTGGTGGTAGGGGAATTTTCACTGAGCCAGTTGTGGAAACGGTTCAAATAATGTCTATACACGCGAGTAGTAAGAAAAGAGCAGCCCTTTTCGATTTCTAGGTATTCCAAGAACTCGGTAATTAATAGATCTAGGCTTGTGTCATGCATGAATGCTTTATTTCATCCACTTCCTTGGTTCGCAAAAGGTTTCTTATGCGAACCAATTTTATATTAAATCACTATACTCACTCTTGTCAATAGATATGTCCCCTTCCCCCTTTTGTTGGTTATCGGTATTTCCGGGGTGCTAAGGCTGGCTGCGGGCGAAATTGCCTGGGGATTATTCTTTTCGACCGCAAGGTTATGACAAATCAATCTCTATATTTCGATTACCAGTCCTGCCCCACATTTCACAGCTTTTCCCTTGAACACCTCGCTTATTTCTTGTTTGTGTTGAGTGCAATGACAGGGATAAATTAGCGATAAATCATCAAATGCCTTAAAGTCATGAAATCCATGAAATCCGCCGGCAATCCCGTAAACTTTGCCGAACTTCGACGCAGCACCTAATATGCTTCTCATCGCAGGATGAGAGCAGCCAGTTACCACGAAAATGCCTTTATCTGTCTTGATCGCCAGAGACTGCTCTATACCCTCGAGTTCACCTGTAGAAAAGACATTTTCACAAATCTGGACAGCATCCTTTCCAACGGTGGTTATCTTTCTCCCCGAAGGTGCGAGTCTAAGCGAGCTGGGAATGTACAATTCCGCAGTTTTGTTTATTGTGAGGATTTCAGAAAGTCCCCCGGTGTGGTCGAAATGAGCATGGGAAATCACGATTATCCCTATTTTCTCAGGGTCAATATTCAACTCTTTCATATTGTGTAATAACGTGGGGCTATCGGCGCCGGTGTCGAATAAAATCGGCGCTGCCCTTTCCATCTCTATATAGGCTGAAAATCCCCAGCCAGATTTTAGTCCCTCCTTTTTTACTTCATTGTCATAAACGATTGTGATTCTCATTCTTTCCCCCTTATTTCAATGCATCTTACCAAGCCTCACTGGAAGCTGGCCACCAGATATGTGCATGACAATGCCCTACCCCTACACCATAGGGCCCCAGTCCATAGACCGAATCTTGTGGAGGACATTCAATTCTAATGCTTGTTGGCACACCATTAATGTTGCCCTCCCAGGAAAGTCCAGTTTTGGATTCCTTAAAGTTGTCGTCGATAAAATCTAGCCCGAGTGGATCCAAAAACCAGGAAAAATAACCTACGTATTCATCTCGACTCCTCGAAATTTTGTCATAGACAAGGCATTCAGTTATAGTGGAATGATTCGTTTCATTAAAAGTAAAGTTGAAATGCCCGGCGTTTACAGTATATGTTTCATTGAATAATTTCCCCAAATTGGCTTCTGTGATATTGGAAAATTCCTCCTCTGTCCAGCAGGAGTACCGGCAATGATAAGTTATTACTTGGTCAACAGCCTCTACTTCTATTATTTGTTCAGGTGCTGTGCCAGGTAGTGGCCCACATTCCTGCTGAGTACAACCAAATAAAGTCAATAACCCTATTGTTAGTAAAATGAAGTAACTTTGTTTCACCTTATGCACCTCATTCAGGCTTTAATAACTCAGCGATTACTATATTATATCGCATTGCTAACGCTTGCTTGTTGAAGTAAATTTTGCTGCTATTTCTTGACTACGACGCGGGGCTCTATTTCCGCAGAGCGAAAGGCAATGGAGCTTGCCTTTGGCGAAGGCGATTTCCATCGCGAAATCATCGCCCAGTAATTAGGTCTTTAACCTTGGTTACTCTTCTCGCTCGATTATTGTTGTTGCTCCCTGTCCACCACCTCCACAAAGAGTGGCACATCCATACCTGGCATTTTTCTCCTTCAAGATACGTGCCATAGTGCCGGTAAGCCTTGGGCCTGAAGCAGCTAACGGATGTCCTATTGCAGTGGCACCGCCCTTTATGTTCACTTTATCTGGGTCGATACCCAATTTCTTTATGGCATACAGTGTCACCACGGTGAAAGCCTCATTAATCTCCCAGTAATCGATATCCTTCACCTCCATTCCAGCCATCTTCAACGCTTTCTGACTAGCTGGGACAGGACCCTTGCCCATGAGGCTGGGGTCAACTCCAGCCCAGCCCATAGACACAATTTTGGTCATGGGCTTAAGCCCGTATTCCTTTGCCTTCTTTCTCGACATCAAAAGCACTGCCACTGCTCCAGCATTCAACGGCGAAGAATTCCCTGGTGTGATAGCTCCATCTGGCCTAAAGGATGGATTTAGAGATGCGGTAGCTTCGAGGTTTGCTCCCTTCCTTATGGATTGGTCTGCATCTATAAGTTTCCTACTGCCATCGGCAAGGGTTACCTCCACAGGCATTAGCTCATCTTTGAAGTACCCTTCATCCAGAGCCTTCTCAGCCAGATTATGGCTTCTAACAGCCCATTTATCCATGTCTTCTTTAGTTATTCCTATTTCATCCTTGCACTCTTGGAACAGCTTCTCTGCGGTAAGCCCCATGTTTATCGCTGTGGGGAGGTCGTACTTTGTTGAGTAATGTGGCTCCATTAATGTTGGACTAAAACCTACGTGTGGGTTTGTGGTGGGGTCCATCGAGAGATGAGTCATGTGCTCCATACCACAGGCAAAAACAATGTCGGAGTATCCCAACATGATCTCCATTGCTCCGGTGTGAATGGCAGACATTCCAGAGCAGCAAACACGGTCTATCCCTTGTGCTGGGACGTTCATTGGTAAGTCAGCCAATATGGGCACTACCCTGCCACCAAAGAGAAACTGTTCTCCCATCTCCATGGTGCATCCAGTGAGCACATCGCCAATTTCCTCAGGCCGAATCTTCGTTCTCTCGATTATTTTCTTTACCAGCCTTCCAGCCAGGTCAGCCATGTGCTCGCTATTAAACACATCCCTCTCTGGTTCTGCAGGCCTTGATCGTGAAAATGGTGTCCTCAGGTAATCAACTAGTACAACTTCCTCCATTTTTTAAACCTCCTTATGTTATGTAAAGTCGGGGTGAGAGGATTTGAACCTCCGACCTCATGGTCCCAAACCATGCGCGCTAGCCGCTGCGCCACACCCCGCCAACAGGAATTATATTTTAGCAGTTCTGGTAAAACCAGAATAGCTTATTTGCAGTTAGGACAGACATCAAAGAAGTCTGCAGGTAGATTCAACTTTTTCCTGATATACTCCAACTGTTCTTCAGGAGCCCAGTAATTGCCGCAGACTTTGCATTTCTTCAACTTAAATTCCTTCTTCCAATTGCGGGCATACACCTCTCGAGTGCCATCCTTGTCATCCATCTTTATCGCTCCAGTGGGACAAATATAGGCACAAGCGCCACATCCAATACAATCTGCAGAGGGTTCGAGGAACGGTGGGGCCACTTCCCTGTTTACCCCCCGATTAACGAGACTAATAGCACTTCTCCCCACAATCTCCTCGCAAGTCCTGACACACAGGCCACAAAGGATGCAATCCTCATCTTCCCAGTATTCCGGTCTAAATGGTGGCTGCTCAACGCCCATCTCTGAAGCTAATCTCTTTATCACCTCATTTTGGGAGCATCGGGCCAGGAGCAACTCCATTATCATCTTGCGGTTGTTTACAACGCGCGGTGAGTTAGTCTTAACCTCAAGTCCTTCTTCCACAGGATAAAGGCAAGAGGCGACTATTCGCGAACGACCTCCCTTAGAGATTTCTACGGAACATAGGCGGCAAGCCCCATAAGGAACCAGGTTTTCATGATAACAAAGAGTAGGAATATAGATTCCGTTATCCCTGGCTACCTCGAGTATCGTTTGCTCTTCTTTTGCTTCCAGTTTTTGACCGTCAATATCTATGGTTACCATTCTTACTTCACGCCTACAGCTTCTAGCTTACAAACATCCTTGCAAATACCGCACTTGATGCACTTGCTCTGGTCCAGAATCACTGGTTTCTTTTTACCCATAAAGGTTATTGCCTCTACAGGACAAGCTTTTTCACAAAGCCGACAACCTACACATTTCTCGTCTATTATGTAATATCGAATCAAAGCTTTACAGACACCAGCAGGACACCTCTTGTCTTTGATATGAGCTTCATACTCATCCCTGAAATAATGAAGCGTAGTTAACACAGGATTAGCAGCGGTAGCACCTAAGGCACACAACGAGGTATCTTTTAAGGTGGCAGAGATGCGTTCCAGGAGCTCAATATCACTTTCCTCGCCTTTGCCTTCGGTAATATCGTCTAGTATCTGCCGCATTCTCTTTATGCCTTCGCGACATGGGACACATTTACCACACGATTCTTCCTCCAGAAAGGTGAGGAAATACCTGGCAGTGTCCACCATGCAGGTATCTTCATCCATAACAATCATGCCACCTGAGCCCATCATTGAACCAGCCTTGGTCAATTCATCAAAATCTACAGGCATGTCAAGCATGCTCTCAGGTATAACACCACCTGAAGGTCCTCCAGTCTGCACTCCCTTGAACCTTTTTCCTTCCTTTATGCCACCACCAATATCATAAATGACTTCTCGTAATGTCATCCCCATAGGTACTTCCACCAAACCAGTGTTGTTCACCTTGCCTACCAGTGAGAAAATCTTTGTCCCTTTGCTTCCTTCAGTGCCTATAGCTGTAAACCAATCAGCCCCTTTGTTGATTATCAAGGGCACATTTGCCAGTGTTTCTACATTGTTTAAGTTGCTGGGTTTATCCCATAAGCCTTTCTCTGCAGTGTGGACATATTTGGCTCTTGGCTCCCCTACCCTACCCTCAAGTGACGCCATCAGGGCGGTTGATTCACCACAAACAAAAGCGCCGCCACCTCTATTGATATGAACAATGAAATCAAAACCAGAGCCAAGAATGTTCTTCCCTAAAAATCCTAATTCCTCTGCTTGCTTTATTGCTATTGTGGCATTTTCTACCGCTAAGGGGTACTCGTTACGCACATAAATATAACCTTCGTGGGAACCAATAGCGTAAGCAGCAATTAATAAGCCTTCAAGAACACTATGAGGATTGCCTTCAAGCAGGCTTCTATTGGCATAAACACCAGGGTCACCTTCGTCACAATTAGCGATAACATACTTAGGTTCTCCCGGAGCATTACGACAAGACTCCCATTTTCGACCAGCGGGAAATCCCCCACCTCCACGTCCCCTTAACCCTGACTTCTTTACTTCCTCAATCACTTGCTCGGGAGACTTATCAAAAAGAACTTTAGCTAAGGCTGAATAACCGCCCAAGGCAATATAATCCTCTATATTATCGGGGGCGATTTCACCATTGTTACCGAAGACAATCCTTCTCTGGCTTCGATAGAAAGGCACTTCTGATGGGTGTACATATTTCTTCCCGGTAGCAGGATCAACGTACAACAACCTATCGATGACATTGCTTTGGATAATAGTTTCTCCCACGATTTGAGGCACATCGTCTACCTTTACCTGCTGATAAAAGATATCACCGGGCTGAATGACCACAATCGGTCCTCTCTCGCAAAAGCCATGACAGCCTGTAGCTTTTATGGCAACTTTATCAGTTAATTCTTCACGCCTTATCTCTTGCCTGAAAGCTTCGATAACCGCCACAGAGCCACTGGCATGACAACCTGTGCCATTGCACACAGTAACAAGTGGCTTACCCTCTTCCTTTTTTGCCACTATTTTCTTCCTTAGATTCTCTAGGTCCTGTTTAGACTTTAATTTCTGTAACATTATGACCTTACCACCGTCGCTAATATCGAGCCAGCAAAGAGTCAACTTTACCAGCGTTCATCTGTCCGAAATACTCGCCATCAATCTTTACTACCGGTCCTAAGGCACAGCATCCCATGCAATTCACCGTCTCCAGCGTAAATTTAAAATCATTTGTTGTTTCTCCTCGGCTAACATTTAAACTCCGCTCAATTTGCTCCAGTACTTTAGAAGCACCCCTGACATGACAGGCGGTGCCCAGGCAGACATTGACTAGATGCTTGCCTCTGGGTTTAAGGGTAAACGCCTTAAAGAAAGTAGCTACGCTGTATACCTGGCTTAAGGGAACGCCCATGGTATCACTGACCTGGGTCAAGGCTTCCTTGCGCAAATAATGGAATTCAGCTTGAATATCCTGGAGTATGGAAATTAGCTGTCCCTTATCAGCATCATATTTATTAATAATAGCAGCGACCTTTTTATGCACCCGCTGCTTTCTCCTTAAGCTTGGCATATTCAGTGTTCACTCGCTGCTGTATTTTATCTATCATCTTCGGTGTGAGATGTCTGAACCTCCCTTGAGGTTTAAGGTAATCTGTGACGGGACGTAGCTGAGGGGGATCATAATTCAAGGTATACTTTCCATTCTCCACCTCATAAAGAGGGAAAACGCCCGTTTCCACCGCTAATTTTCCCAGCCTTACAGTCATATCAGTAGGAGTTCGCCAGCCTGTGGGACAAACCGATAGGATATGAACGTAAGTGGGACCTTTAATCGCAGTTGCCTTTTTTACCTTATCCATAAGGTCAAAGGGATAACTTGGACAGGCAGTAGCTACGTAGGGAATATCGTGAGCAACAGCAATTGCAGGCATATTTTTCTTCCATGTCCTTTGTCCCATACTGACTTTACCCGCAGGCTGAGTGGTAGTCGAAGCGCCAAAAGGGGTAGCACTTGACCTCTGGATGCCGGTGTTCATATAGGCCTCATTATCAAAACAAACATATAGAAAGTCATGCCCCCTTTCAAAAGCGCCGGATATAGAGCCGAGGCCAATATCAAATGTTGCTCCATCACCACCCATAGCCACTACCTTGGCTTCAGGCAAAGAAGTGCCCTTCCGTCTTAACGCCTTCATTCCTGCCTCTACCCCTGAAGCTACTATAGCCGAATTCTCAAACAAGGTGTGAATCCAGGGAACCTCCCAGGAGGTATAAGGAAGCTGTGAGGATACAATCTCCATACATCCGGTAGACATGACAACAATTACATTCCTGCCCAGAGCTTTCATTACAAGCTTCACTGCTAGAGCCTCACCGCATCCTGAACAAGCACGATGTCCAGGAACAAAGCTTTGCCTCTTTGTCACTAAACGAGGTACATATATACCTAAAGTCTCCATTACTTCACCCTACAAGTTGTGCCAATTTTTTGGGAACCCATTACTCCCTTACTCCGAATATTTCAAATTCCTCAAACTTTCCTTGGTCAGCCTTATCCATTCCTCGATGTATCATATCCCGAAAACCCTCAACTGGTATGTCTCTGCCACCAAGCCCACCGATAAAGCCAATGATTTGTGGTTTCTTTCTCAGATGATATAGAGCAGCCTTTACTTCAGAGCAAACAGGACCTGGCCCACCAAAGGAGATAGCGCGGTCAAGAACAATAAGCAGCTTTGCTTGAGCTACTGCCTGACGAAATTCACGGAAGGGAAATGGTCGCCATAGCCGTAATCTTACTAATCCTACCTTTTCCCCAGCCTCTTTTAATTCATCTATGGCTTCCATGGCTACCTCGCTGAAGCTTCCCATAGTCAATAGTAAAACATCGGCATCCTCAGCTCGATACATTTCCACGGGGGAGTAATTACGTCCAAAGAGCCCTCCAAATTCTCGCCATGCCTGTAAAATCACCTTCATGGAATTTCTTAGAGCTTCGTCCTGGGCTTTCTTAGCCTCGGTATAAAGGTCAGGCGTGGCGAAGTCACCCATAGTTGCTGGCTTACTTGGATTCAGAGTGTAACGAGGGTGAAATTTAGGTAGAAATTTATTCACTTCCTCAGGTTCAGGAAGCAAAACAGATTCAATAACGTGTGACAGGTGAAAACCATCAATGTGAACCATGGTAGGAAGGAGAACTGCAGAGTCTTCAGCAATACGGAAAGCACACAGGGTTAAATCAAATGCCTGCTGAGCATTTTCAGCAAAGATCTGAATCCAGCCAGTATCCCTGACAGCCATGACGTCAGAGTGGTCACCCCAGATACTCAGTGGCGATGATAGAGCCCGATTGCAGACTGACATGACTATGGGTAACCTCATTGCTGAAGCTACATACAATACCTCGTGCATTAGCTCCAAACCTTGACCGGCGGTGGCGGTGAATGTTCTAGCACCAACTGCTGAAGCGCCAAGGCAGCCACTCATCGCTGAGTGCTCTGATTCAACGGGTATGTAATCTGCATCCAGTTCACCATCGGCAATGAGTTGTGCAATGCGCTCCACGATATGAGTTTGAGGTGTGATGGGATAGGCTGAAGCAACATCAATGCTTGCCATTTTCACTGCCTCGGCAATGGCAAAGGAAGATTCGAATCCTACCCTTTTCATTCCTTTATCTCCTCGACCATCGTTATTGCCTGTGTCCAGCACTCACGGGCACAAATGCCACATCCTTTACAATAGTAAAGGTCAGCTTCAAAGTAGCCGTCACCATTCTGGCCAATACAGTCTTCCGGACAGAAAAGCGAGCAGATACCACACTTGATGCATCGGTCATGATTGAATACAGGACGTTGTGCCCTCCAATCTCCACTGCGATAGCTTCTGGCATTTCCTGGGTCGGTTACCACACCTCCGGGAGCCAGCTCCTGCCACGAAGGCAATGATTCCTTCACATATGCCCTTTCAATTCTCTTGGAGGCAGGGCTGAACTCAGCAATAGAAGTTTCTTTATACGCCCTTTTGCAAGCTTCGATGTTCCTCTGGGCTAATTTCCCAAAGCGTTCCTCTATCGGTTCCAATAAAGAATCTAGCTTAACTATGTCAGTTGCCTTTACCAAAGCTCCTAACATGGTGGTATTCACAATGGGCACCTTTAGTAACTCCAAGGCAATGGCTGTAGCATTGACTGCAGCTAACCGCCACGGACCCCCAAGTTCTGACTTTATGTCAACTAATTCCCTGGAGCTATTTACTATTAGCGTGCCGCCATCTCTAAGCCCGGAGGTAACATCAATTATCCCAAGCAAACCAGGGTCGAGCACCACTACGATGTCGGGTTGAGTTACCGCAGACCTTACCCTGATGTGCTCGCTTTCGCTTATACGATTGAAAGCTAGAACAGGAGCACCTCTTCTTTCCGGACCGAAGCTGGGAAACGCCTGAGCAAACTTACCCTCCTTTATCGCTGCTAACGCTATAAGCTCTGTTGAAGTTACCGCGCCCTGCCCTCCCCTGCCATGCCAACGAATTTCAGTAAGTTTACTCACTTGCATTAACTGCCTTACGAGCCCCTGAAGGGACTTGAACCCTCGCACCTGGCTCCGGAGGCCAGCGCTCTATCCACTGAGCTACAGGGGCATATCAATTCTCAGTAGTTTATCACAAGCCACCACTCCAGGTGAATAGAGCATAAGTTCCGAGGATATAAAGCGCGATTAATCCTACGGCATACCAACTTACGACAGCAAAAGTCTTTCGCTTTGCTCGAAATCTGACGCCGGCAATAACAACGAGGCTCATCGCTACCACTGTTGCTGCAGTAACAAGGTGAGAATTCGACGCTAAGGAAAGCACAGGGCCCTGCCTATATGCAATGTCGACAGGAGCAACGATGGCGATGTTGAACATGTTGCTACCTAATATATCGGCAATTGCCATGTCTACTGCGCCTAAACGTAAGGCGGCGATACTAACCACCAGTTCAGGCGCAGAAGAACTGATTGCCAGAAATAAACTTCCTACAAAACTACGCTCCCAGCCGGTAACCTGGGCAATTTCATCCCCTATGAATGATAGCCATATCCCGGCAGCAATGACTGCCATGGCAGCCAGCGTGAACCTGAGATATACCGTCCTTGCTGAAATAGCCTCGTATTGGGCAGAGCTGGCTTGTGGCGAGGATGGCTGGTGGCTTCGCTCAAAGCGGAATATCTGCCACAGCGCTGCCAGATAGACTATGAATATGACGATGCTCGGGAATCCCATCCACCCCAAACCTAATCCAGAAAATCTTTGTCCGGCAAAAATGCCGCCCGCAGCAACAGCGATAAGCAGTATCCCCCAGCCAGCCGACATCATGTGCTCCGAGCTTGCATCGCTTAAAATCGGAGTACGACGGTGTAGAATATCCAGCAGAGCCAGGATAGCCAGGTTAATGGCGCAGCTTCCAAAGAGGGTGCCTACAGCCAGGTCAGGAGAACTAACCAGGGCAGCAGCGCTTACCCCGGTGACCAGTTCGGGCATAGAGGTGACTGCAGCAAGAAGCAACAGCCCTATCCAGATCCGTCCCACACCCGTCTTCTCGCCAATGGCATCCCCATAGCGAACTGCCTTTGTTCCCGCGAACAGGATGATGATAAGACATAGAACGAACTTGAACCAAACCAATGCAGAGCAATCATACTATATAGAGAGCAAGCATATAAAGCATATGTACTCCCCCTCCTTGTCATTGCGAGGAATGCCGAACGAAGTGAGGGATGATGAAGCAATCTCAAGTTGAAGCTCTAAATACCAAGCACTAAATTCTAAACAAATCCTAATATCCAAATTCAAAACTCAAACCCCCTTTGGTCATTTGGATTTCGGTCATTTGATATTGTCTAGTATTTCGGATTTAGGATTTCGTTTTTCTGGGATTGCCACGCCTTCGGCTCGCAATGACAGGTAAAAAAAGGCTGGCAATGACGCACCCCTTTTGTCATTGCGAGGAGCGGCAGCGACGAAGCAATCTCATCGCCCTTACATCATTGCGAAGCACGCTTTTCTTTTGTAGTGCGACCCTTCAGGGTCGTGCGCACGAGGCTAAAGCCTCGCACTACATTTCTAAACTTTGCTCTGTCATTTTGCCCTTTGATTTTTGAGTTTTGACTTTTGACTTTCTTTGACTTGTCACCTATCTATCTGACCAAGACTACCACGTAGCTGACAGTGCTTTATATGGAGTATAATTTATTAGTCCCGATGGGGAGAGGTGACCGAGTGGTTTATGGTGCCGCTCTCGAAAAGCGGTGGGCTGAAAAATGCCTCGTGGGTTCAAATCCCACCCTCTCCGCCAAGCATAAATAAGGAGAGAGTACTATGAACTACATTGGCACTGACACCAAGGAAGGAATCATCAAGCGCTTTTCGGAATATGTATCTTCCGGAAAGGTTGATTTTCTTACCGGCGTTGGAATTGATTTTGTCTTCGGACGAAGAGAAGGACCATATGTATGGGATGCAACAGGTTCCAAGCGTCTCATTAACTGTCACTGTAACGGTGGCGTCTTTAATCTGGGGCATAAGAATCCAAAGGTTATACAAGCCCTTGTGGAGAGTCTCAAGGAACTTGATATTGGCAACCATCACCTCATCAGCGAGCAGCGAGGTCTTCTAGCGGAAAAACTGGCAGAGCTAACTCCAGGTGATATCAAGTATACTGTGTTTGGCGTCGCTGGCGGCGAGGCCATCGACCTGGCTATAAAGCTGGCCCGTGGCTATACGGGAAAACTCAAGGTAATATCTGCTGTGGGAGGCTATCATGGACATACTGGTCTTGCCCTTGCTGCGGGAGATGAACAATACCGGAAACCATTCGGGGCACAACCTCCCGGCTTCATACAGATACCTTTTGGTGATATAAGTGCTCTGAGCCAGGCCATAGACCACGATACAGCAGCGGTCATTTTTGAGACAATACCGGCAACATATGGGATACCAATCCCCCCGGAGGATTTTTATCCTCGGGTGCAAGACCTCTGCAGGAGAAATGGCGCCCTGCTCATTATCGATGAGGTTCAAACAGGCCTGGGGCGCACAGGCAAGTTATGGGCAATTGAACATTACGATGTAGTACCGGATGTCCTGGTAACAGGAAAGGGTCTTTCTGGGGGAATATACCCCATGAGTGCTACCTGCTTTCGCCCCCAGTACGAATCATTCTTCAAGGCCAATCCTTTTATCCATGTATCTACCTTTGGAGGGGCAGAGGTAGGCTGTCCGGCGGCGATGGTTGTGCTGGAGGAATCATCACGCCCGGAATTCTTGGAGAACGTCCGCAACATAGCTGAAATCTTCGCCAGGGGCTTTGAAAAACTTAAGGTAAGACATCCGGAAATTCTGGTCAGGCTGCGTCAGCTGGGATTAATGATGGGGATTGAGATGGTAAATGAGCAGTGCGGACCAGTCATGTCGCGGACATGTTATGACAATGGGATACTATCCATCTATGCTAACAATGACCCCAGAATCAGCCAGCTCTTGCCTCCACTGACCATTGAACGAGACCTCGCCGAAGAAATCCTGGACAGGCTGGACCATGCACTCAATGATGCCAAAAAGATGTTAAAACTTTAATCTGGAGAAAGCAGAGTATGCCTGAATTAGATATTGATTTGCTCAAAAGATTTGAACGGGGGCTTGACCCAAGACACCCGGGAAAAAGCAAGATATCGGCAAAGGTCATTGGTTATGGAGAAATTAGCACCATCTTTGAGATTGAAGCTGAAACGCTCGCAGGATGGGCTTTCAAAAGGTTGCCTATCTTTAAGGCTCTGGCAGAAGTGGACCAATACGAACAGATATTCATTGAATACAATAAGCTCCTTAAGGATGAGGTCGGCATTGATGTCCCCGAGTTCACCTGCGCAAGGATTATACCCGAAAAGGGAAACATCGTTGTATTCGATATTCAGCGTAAATTGCCTTCCGAATCCATGGGGCACAAGGCTATTCACGTTCTGGATAATAAAAACATCGCAACCTTTGTGGAGATAGTACTCAGGGAATTAAAAAAGGTCTGGACCTTCAATAAGACGAATGACCACATACGTATTGGCATTGATGGACAGATATCTAACTGGGCTATCAAGGAGTTTGATATCAAAAACCCCCATGTGGACACAAATACCCAGCTCTATTATGTAGACACCAGCACTCCTTTTATTCAGAAGGATGGAGAGGAACAACTTAACCCGGAGCTATTCCTGCGCAGTGCCCCTTCTTTTTTAGTCTGGCTGGTCAAATGGCTTTTCCTCGAGGATGTCATGACCCGTTACTATGATTTCCATTTAGTTGCAGTTGATGTGATTGCAAATTTCTACAAGGAACAGCGACCAGATTTGATCCCGGAGCTTGTTGATAGCGTAAACAGGTTCTTTGCCGCAGAGGCAAAGGAGCTGGGCATGGCACCTGTTACACAGAAAGAAGTGCGCTCATATTATAAACAGGATGCCATGATATGGAGGATATATCTTAACCTTCGGAAGCTGGACCGCTTCCTCTATACCAGAATACTGCATAAACCGTATGTGTATATACTGCCTGGTAAGATAAAACGGTGAGTCTTTACTTGGAAGGCAGGCTAGTGAAAGAATCTGACCTATGATGAAGAACGGGGTAATGCAGTATACTTAAGGCATAGTAGATTCAATATGGAGAGGTGCTGGAGTGGCCGATCAGGCGCGCCTGGAGAGCGCGTGTCGCCTTTGGCGACCGTGGGTTCGAATCCCACCCTCTCCGCCAGAATGTGGAAGGAAAGTTCGTATATATCGCTGTTAGGCGACATAGCCTTAGAAGGAGATGATAAATGAAAGAACAAAACTTCCAACAGTTTATGAAATGTCTAATGAAAGCCATTGAGAACATGGATGCTCATTATTTTCAATTGCCTGTTGCAGAAAGTGATGAACCAATATACAGAGAGCGAGTTTATTGCTACGAGCTTTACCATCATCTGCGCTGTGCGTTAGGTGATGTTTTTCCTTATAAGCTACACGGAGAGGTTGATAAGGCTGGGCATCCCCTTATAAGAAAAATTAAAAAGCCTGATTTCATTGTTCATGAACCTGGTAATATGAGCAATCTTGTAGTAATTGAGGTAAAATCGGTAACCGTAAAAAATAGAATAAATAAGTTAAGTGAAGATTTTGAGAAACTTAAGTGGTTTATAGATAATGTTGGATACTACCGAGCTATCATGTTGATATATGGCAATGTAAACGGTGACATCCCACAAAACATTAGGGAGGAAATAGAAAAGGTTAAAGATGAGCGAATAATCGTTATACGGCATTATGAACCTAACAGGAAGCCAAAAATCATCGGAGGTGAAAGCTACGTCGCATAATAACGAGTTAGGCGAAACGGACATCGACAGGAAGTTAAATATTACGCAAATCGCTATATTAGCCTTGCAGATAAGTATATGGCCTCAATAACGGGTAATACTCGTGGGTTTACCACTATGAATTGAGGGACAGAACATGCACAAGAAAGAAAGATTGAAGATGCTGCGAGAATTGAGTGAAGAAGATCTCACTAAGAGATTTCTTATTCCCCTTTATGAATCGAAAGGCATGGGCTACAAGAATGTTCGCTACACTCACAAGAAAGGGCTGGAATATGGGAGGGACATGGTCTGTTGGAAAGACGACGAGTACGACAACAGGATATACACAGGCGTACAAGTAAAAAAGATTAGAATTACGGCCGGTGAGGTTGACAGAATAGCTCATCAGATTCGTGAGGCTTTTGGCGAGCCTTTTACTGACAGTGATGGTAAGAAGCAAACAGTGGATAAGGTTGTTCTGCTGACTTCGAACGAGTTCTCGGAAGAGGCGAAGGATTCCCTTTGGGCTGATTTGAGAGACAATAAATGGGATAAACTCGTGACATTCGTGGGTGGAAATCAACTTGTTTCCCTTCTTGAGAAGCATCTCCCTTCCGCTTTATGGGACGAATATGATTACTTCAACAAGTATTTTAACGCAATGAAATTCGACTTCGAAACAATCAAGGATATATCTGCTATCGGTCAGAAAGAACCTATTTCCCTGGAAAACATCTATGTCTCGCTGAGGCTGAGTGAGAAGATTAGAGAACGTGAAATACCAATCGAGAAAGAGCAACGGATATTTGAAGAGGAATTAATGAGGGGAGAGGCAGAAGGACAGGTGGAAAGAGAGAAAGTTATTGATGCTGAGAAAGCCATCAAAGATTACAATAGGTTAGTTATTGTGGGTGTTCCGGGCTCTGGTAAGAGCACACTGCTGAAATATCTCGCTCTCAAATCCTGCAAGGAAAACCTTGAGAAGCAGGAAAGGACTTGTGTTCCTATTCCAATTACGTTACAGGAATTCTCAGATAGCAAGAAGGATTTAAGGGAGTATATTGGCGATGTGTTTGAGAAATACCAATTTCCTAAAGCTAAAGATTTTGTGGAGAAAGATTTGAAGGAAGGGAAGTGCAGGCTTCTCCTTGATGGCTTCGATGAGTTGGCAACTAAAGAAAAGCAGGATGTTGTTGGAGAAAAAATCCATAGTTTCGTTGAGAAATATCAGAAGGCTCGGGTTATTGTTACGTCAAGAATTGCAGGTTACCATGACGAATTGAAGGACTTCACAAAATTGGCGCTGGTGGAATTTGACGATAATCAGATAGAGAAGTTCATAGAGAATTGGTTCGAAAAAACCGATCCCAAGAAAGCAAATTCAATGTTCAACGCAATTGAAGAAAATGAGCAAATAAAAGCAATTGCTCGTAACCCTTTAATGATTGCAATCATTGCGATTATCTACGAAGAAGATAGAGAGTTGCCGCAAAAAAGGGCAGCCCTGTACAACCGTTGTGTTGAGGTTTTGCTCAGCAGATGGGATGTGCAGAAGAAACTTAAAAATAAGTACCCTTCAGATAAGAAAGAGTTCATCCTAAGAAAATTAGCCTTCTATGGTCATATGAACAATAAGAGGATTCTGACTGAGAAAGAAGTTACAGAGGAGATGATCAAATATTTCCCTCAAATTCAGCTGCAAGAAGAGGATGCAAAACCGTTCCTCGACGAGATATGTCAGAGGAGTTATCTCCTCAGACAAGTCTCAATTGACACCTATGATTTTCTCCATTTGTCTTTTCAAGAATATTTCACTGCCCTTGAATTGAAAGAACAGGCAGACGGTATCTCCACTATTATTAAACATTTGTCTGAGCCTTGGTGGGGAGAACCCGTACTCCTTTATGCTGGGATATGCAAAGACGCAACTACCCTTATCAACCGAATAAATAATGATGTACCTGAGGACATATTCTACAGCAATCTCATGCTCTTCGGGAAATGTGTAGCAGTGGCAGATTTCACAGAACCAACATTAAAGGAAAAGATCATTGATGAGCTTCGGTCTCTGTACCAAACTGCAGAGTTCTCACCCCTAAGAGAAAAGGCGATTAATGTCCTCGCCTCCATTAAAACAGATAGACTAATTCAACAATTGATACTGGATTTGGAATCTAAAGAGAGTGATGTTCGAGGGAGAGCAGCATTTGCCCTCGGGCAGTTAGGTGGCGAGAAGGCGGTCGAGCCGCTAATCAAAGCCCTCACCGCTGATAAAGAAAGCGGCGTTCGAGTGACCGCAGCATTTGCCCTCGGGAGGTCAGGTGGCGAGAAGGCGGTTGAGCCGCTGATCAAAGCCCTCACTGCTGATAAAGAAAGCGGCGTTCGAGGGACCGCAGCAGAGGCCCTCGGGTGGTCAGGTAACGAGAAGGCGGTCAAGCCGCTAATCAAAGCCCTCACCGCTGATAAGGAAAGCGATGTTCGATGGAGCGCAGCATTTGCCCTCGGGCGGTCAGGTAGCGAGAAGGCGGTCGAGCCGCTAATCAAAGCCCTCAGCACCGATAAAGAAAGCGATGTTCGATGGAGCGCAGCATTTGCCCTCGGGCAGTTAGGTAGCGAAAAGGCGATTAAGCCGCTAACCAAAGTCCTCAGCACCGCTAAAGAAAGCAATGTTCGAGAGAGCGCAGCAGAGGCCCTCGGGTGGTCAGGTAGCGAGAAGGCGGTCGAGCCGCTAATCAAAGCCCTCACCGCTGATAAAGAAAGCGGCGTTCGAGTGACCGCAGCATTTGCCCTCGGGAGGTCAGGTGGCGAGAAGGCGGTTGAGCCGCTGATCAAAGCCCTCACTGCTGATAAAGAAAGCGGCGTTCGAGGGACCGCAGCATTTGCCCTCGGGAGGTCAGGTGGCGAGAAGGCGATCGAAACGCTAACCAAAACCCTCACCACCGCTGAAGAAAGCGATATTCGACGGAGAGCAGCAAATGCCCTTGGGCGGTCAGGTAGCGAGAAGGCGGTCGAGCCGCTGATCAAAGCCCTCACTGCTGATAAAGAAAGCGGCGTTCGAGGGAGCGCAGCATTTGCCCTCGGGAGGTCAGGTGGCGAGAAGGCGGTCGAGCCGCTAATCAAAGCCCTCACCGCTGATAAAGAAAGCGGCGTTCGAGGGAGCGCAGCAGATGCCCTCGGGTGGTTAGGTAGCGAGAAAGCGGTTGAACCGCTAATCAAAGCCCTCACTACTGATAAAGAAAGCGGCGTTCGAGGGAGCGCAGCAGATGCCCTTGGGCGGTCAGGTAGCGAGAAAGCGGTTGAACCGCTAAGAATTGGTTTAAAAGATGAAGGTGAGTATTTTGGAGAGAAAGTAAAAGACAGCGCATTTGCAGCCCTCGAAAAAATTAGCAGGAGAATCAAAACTAGAATTCCTATAGAATGAGCTTGACGCCGACCATAAACAAGGACATTCTTAGGACCAGCCACTATTTGTAAAGGAGGAAACGGATGTCCGTATCGCCTAACACAGCATATATGCTTCGGCCTTCGCCTTCGCCCTTCGGGACATTGTTTCCTTCGGTCGCAACGTCGTATATGCTGGAAATGTTAAGCTAAATGCCTGAAAAAGTAGTCTTCGGGTGGAGTGGTGGCAAGGATAGCACCTCGGCGCTTCACGAGGTGCGGAAAAGCAATAAATATGAAGTAATATCGCTTCTGACAGCTATCAGAGAGGATGACGACAGGGTAAGCCTGCACGGTGTAAGGCGCAGCATGATAGAGCGTCAGGCTGAATGCCTTGGCTTGCCGTTGTATGAAGTATTCGTTTCCCAGGGTGAGTTTACCCAGGAATACGAGTTCAAAATGATGAATGCTTCTCTTGAATTCCGAAACAAAGGTATCACCTCGGTGGTTTTCGGGGATATTTTCTTTGCCGATATAAGGAAATATCGAGAGGATAACCTGGCAAAGATAGGAATGAAAGGGATTTTCCCTCTGTGGGAAAAGAACAGCGCTGAGCTTATCCGGGCATTTATAAATTCAGGCTTCAAGGCTATTACCACCTGTGTTGACTCAAAGATTCTCGACAAAACATTTGTGGGGAGGATGATCGATAAGGATTTCTTAGCCGAGCTCCCTGCAAATGCTGACCCATGCGGCGAAAACGGTGAATTTCATTCGTTTGTGTTCGATGGTCCGATATTTAAAACCAGGGTGCGGTATACTACAGGAGAGGTTGTGTTAAGAGATTCATTTTACTTTTGCGATTTATTACCTGTTTAATGTGATTTGAATAAGGGAGCGAAGATGAAAACTATCGGGCTTATCGGCGGGATGAGCTGGGAGTCGACGGCGGAGTGTTATCGAATAATGAATAAAATCTTTTTAATATGACAAAAACGGGAGGCAAAGACATGAGTGTATTAAGTTACAGAATCTTACTCAGAAAAGAGCCAGAGGGAGGATATACAGTGATAGTTCCTTCTCTTCCTGGCTGTGTTACATACGGGGATGGCGTAGAAGAGGCTATAAACATGGCAAAGGAGGCGATAGATTTATACCTAGAAAGTTTAAGAGAGCACGGGGAGGAGATACCAACAGACAAAGAAACTTTAGAATACACATTAACAGTAGAGGCTGAACATGTCTAAACTGCCTTCTCTTACCCCTGAGAAGGTTATCAAATTGCTGGAAAAGAACGGCTTCGTGTTGGATAGGATTAGGGGAAGCCATCATATTTACTATAATCCAGAGACAAGAAAGAGAGCGATTGTGCCTCTGCACAAAAAGGACCTGCCAAAAGGAACGATGTTCGAAATATTGAAACAAGCTGGTATAAATAGAGAGGAGCTAAAGGAACTATGAAAACTATCGGGCTCATCGGTGGAATGAGCTGGGAGTCGACGGCGGAGTATTACCGGATTATAAATGAGGCTGTAAAGGAAAGGCTGGGCGGGCTTCATTCAGCAAAAATCGTGATGTATAGCCTCGATTTCGAGGAGATTGAGCAGCTTCAAATCCAGGGAAAGTGGGGTGAAGCAACAGATTCAATGGTGGATGCCGCAAAAAGAGTAGAAAAAGCCGGCGCAGATTTTGTTCTGATTTGCACCAATACCATGCATAAGATGGCTCAAGAAGTTGAGGCAAGCATAAATATTCCCCTGCTGCATATTGCTGATGTTACCGCGGAAAAGATTGTTTCCTCGGGTTTGAAAAAGGTTGGTCTTTTAGGCTCTATATATACTATGGAGGAGGATTTCTATAAAGGGCGTTTGATAGATAAATTTGGTCTCGGTGTCGTAGTTCCAAGTGAGGCTGACCGACAGACAGTCAATAATATAATCTTTGAGGAATTGTGCGTAGGGAAGATAACGAGGTCGTCAAGAGAGCAAGTTAAAACAATTATCCAGAAGCTCATTGCCCAGGGCGCTCAGGGAATTATCCTGGGTTGCACAGAATTGCCCTCCCTGATAAAGCAAAAAGATTGCTCTGTCCCCCTTTTTGATACTACCATGATACATGCTCAGGCTGCTGTGGATTACGCCTTCAGAGATTAGGAATTTTATCTTGATTGTAGCTATGAGATAAGGAGATTAGTGAACATGAAGCATCCAAAGGGCAAAACTCCTAAAGTTGGTTTAGCCCTGAGCGGTGGTGCATTTCGTGGAATGGCTCATATTGGGGTATTGAAAGCACTGGAAGATGAATCCATCCCTATTGATATGATAAGCGGCACAAGTGCCGGAGCGCTTGCGGGTGCTTGCTATGCCAAAGAGAGAAATGCTGCCATTTTAGAGGAAATAATGCTGGGGCTAGATTGGCGAAAGTTAGCTGGCCTAATTGACCTGAACCTGATATTGCTGTGGAAAGGATTTGTACAAGGACAGAGGGCTAAATCATTCTTGAGTTCCATTATTGGAGATGTAAGGTTCGAGGATTTAAAAATACCGCTTAGCGTTGTCGCCACTGATGTTCAGAGCATGGAAGAAATTGTTATCAATGAAGGCTCAGTGACAGAAGCGGTAAGAGCTAGCATTTCGGTGCCAATGATATTCACGCCGGTGAAGTGGAGAGGTAGATTCTTGGTTGATGGTGGAGTGGTCAATCCCATGCCCGTAGATGTTGTCCGCAATATGGGTGCTGAGGTCGTCATTGCTGTAAACACAGCTGGCATAGCTCAGCGAAGAAAACGGCGGAGTCGAGCTACAAAAGAAATCAGGGATAAGCCGATTCTCTACCCTGAAAGCACTCATCTAGCGCTTGTAAAGAGGAGGCTTAATAGTCTAATACGCGGAAACAAAGACAAGGCCAAGATGCTTGATGAACTTTCCAACGCTGCTAAACCTAAGATTTACGCCGGCAGAGGTAAGATAGAGCCACAAACTCCAAATATATTCGAGGTTATGATGCAGATATTTAACGCTATGCAATATGAAAAAATCAGACTGGCAACGAAATCGGCAGACATAGTCATAGAGCCTGATGTTAGCTCTATCGGAATGTTTGCATTTTATAAGGCCGACGAGGCTATAGCACAGGGATATAAAGCTACAAAGATAATACTGCCAAAGCTGCGAGAATTAATTCATTGTCCCTAGCTAGCACCTGTGTTAAAATCGGCTAAGTTCTATGCTAAATGAAGACGAACTGAAATACTGGGTAGGTTTTTCCAGGATACCCGGCATTGGCAAGGTCAGGATTTCGCGATTAAGAGAGCATTTTGACAATCTGAAAGACGCCTGGAATGCTCCAGCAAGCGAGTTAAAGCAAACAGGCCTGGACTCACGGAGCGTAAATGCCATGGCTGCCTTACGTCCCAGAATTTCCCTGGATGACGAGATGGAGAAACTGGAGCGATATAAGGTAAAAGTGCTTACCTGTGAAGACCCTTCTTATCCTCCCAGGTTAAAGGAGATTTACGACTACCCACCAGTGCTTTATGTTCGAGGCAACTTACTGCCAAAAGATGACCCTTACCTGGCAGTGGTAGGCACACGGAAGCCCACTGTATATGGCAGACAGGTAACCGAAGAAATCGTAGCTGACCTGGTGCGAAGCAAAATCACTATCGTTAGTGGTTTAGCTAGAGGAATCGATTCCATAGCTCATCGAACAGCATTAGATAGCGGTGGCGAGACCATTGCTGTTTTTGCCTCAGGACTGGATATCGTCTACCCTGCTGACAATGCTAAACTAGCTCAGGCTATTATGGAGCGTGGAGCCCTGGTAAGCGAGTATCCTCTGGGGGTTAGGCCGAAAGCCGATAATTTTCCTCAGCGTAATCGAATTATGAGTGGTTTAAGCCTCGGTGTGCTGGTAGTAGAGGCTGGTGAGAGAAGTGGCGCTTTAATTACTGCTCATCAGGCAGTAGAGCAAAACAGAGATGTTTTTGCTATTCCGGGCAGTATTCTTTCCCCAGGCAGCAAGGGAACTAACCATCTTATACAGGAAGGAGCTAAGTTGGTGTGCAATTGTAATGATATTCTGGAGGAGCTGAATCCAACCGCGATAGCGCAGCAACTGGAGATTAAAGAATTCCTGCCTGCCAATGAGAAAGAATCCCAGGTGTTAACTCAACTGACTTCCGAGCCAAACCACATAGACGAGATTTGCCGGCGTAGTGGTTTAGCCATGCCCGAAGTAAGCAGCACACTGGCTATGCTGGAGTTAAAAGGAATAGTCAAGCAAGTAGGAAACATGAATTATGTGCTTGGTGGTAGAGTAGGCAAAGAATAAATCATGGCAGTTAAACTAGTCATTGTTGAATCCCCGGCCAAGGCAAGAACGCTCAACAGGATACTGGGGCGCGGCTACACGGTCAAAGCATCAGTGGGACATGTCCGTGACCTACCTAAATCAAGCCTGGGTGTGGATATTGAGAAGGACTTTGCTCCGGAATATGTCATTCTACAGGCAAAAAGAAAAATAATCCGCGAAATCAAGGATACCGCTAACAAAGCCAGCTCGATATATTTAGCCACTGATCCTGACCGTGAGGGGGAGGCGATCTCCTGGCATTTGATTAAGGCATCCAAGCTGGATGGAAACGATACCCCTATCCACCGTGTTGTGTTTCACGAAGTAACTGAAGAGGCAATCCGGGCAGCATTCAAGAAACCCCGCGCTATTGATATGAACCTCGTTAACGCCCAGCAAGCAAGACGCATTCTGGATAGGCTTGTTGGCTACAAACTAAGTCCGCTGCTGTGGAGAAAAATACAACGGGGACTATCCGCCGGCAGAGTGCAATCGGTAGTAGTCAGGATGATCGCTGATAGAGAACAGGAGATTGAGAATTTTACATCTGAAGAGTACTGGAGCATTGAAGTTGAATTAGCTCCTCAAGAGCAACAAACAAGCTTCAAAGCCGATGTCGTAGCTTTCCTCAATGGCACAAAACTGAACGTCCATAATGAAAAGCAGGCCAAAGAAATTGTTGCCCGCTTGGAAAAGTCTAAATATCACGTTAGCGGTGTTCAAAGAAAACAGGTGCCTCGCCAGCCATCTGCACCTTTCATAACCAGCACTCTACAGCAAGAAGCCTGGAGAAAGCTACACTTCACTGCTAAACATACCATGGTTGTTGCTCAGCAGCTTTATGAGGGTTTACCTGTGGGTGAAGAAGGCTCGGTGGGACTTATTACCTATATGCGCACCGACTCCACTCACATTGCTTCCTCCGCCCTTACTGAGGCAAGAAGCTTCATCAACAAAAAATATGGAAAGACTTTCCTTCCTTCAAAGGCACGCACTTTCGCTAAAAAGACAAAATGGGCCCAGGAAGCACATGAGGCAATCCGACCTACCAAAGTTATGCGGGAACCAGAGAAAGTCAAGCCTTTCCTTGATTCCGCTCAGGCACAGCTTTATGAACTGATATGGAAACGCTTTGTAGCCAGCCAGATGGCAGCAGCGTTATACGACACCACTAATGTGGAAATACAGGCGCTTGTGTCAAAAGGCACGGACGGCTACCTGCTTAAGGCAGCTAGCTCGCTTATGAAATTCTCCGGCTTCATGACTGTTTATAGTGAAGGAAAAGATGAGAGTGATAAGAAAGAGATACCTACTTCGCTGCCTGAGCTGGAGATTGGTGACAAATTAAGCTATATAGGTGTTTTCCCAGACCAGCATTTCACCCAGCCACCAGCTCGGTATACTGAAGCAACACTGATAAAGGCATTGGAGCAGGAGGGCATTGGCCGTCCCAGCACCTATGCTCCTATTCTGGCTACTATCCAGGAAAGACAGTATGTGTACAAGCAAGGTGGACGATTCCACCCTGAAGAGCTAGGAATAGTCGTTAATAATATGTTGTGCCAGCATTTTCCTAAAATTGTGGAAACCAAATTCACAGCACAAATGGAGCAAGAGCTTGATGAAATAGCTCAGGGGAAGAAAGACTGGGTAGCTGTGTTACATACTTTTTACCCTCCCTTCCAGGATACGCTGCAACGTGCATTAGCTAACGCGCACAAAGTTAAGGTAGTGGAGATGACCGACCAGAAATGTCCCAATTGTGGTCGCCCTATGGTGGTAAGAGTAGGGCGATTCGGTAAATTTCTTGCTTGTAGCGGGTACCCACAATGTAAAACAACGATGCCATTCCTGGTCAAAACGGGTGTCCCTTGCCCTCAATGTGGCGGTGAATTAGTGCAGAGGATTGGCAAACATAAGAAGGTCTTTTATGGGTGCAGTAACTATCCTAAGTGCCAATTCATCACAAATAGCAAACCGATACCACAGCCTTGCCCCCAATGTGGAAAGCTTTTAGTGGCATATAAAGAAGACGAGGCAAAGTGTGTTGCTTGTAGATGCACAGTGAAATTATCTGAATTGAATATAAATAAGGAGAAAGTAGAGGTAACTTCATGAAAATTTTAATTATCAATGGTCCAAACCTAAATATGCTGGGTAAACGGGATAAGACAACTTATGGAGAAAAGACCCTGCCTGAAATTGACTCCTTGTTAAAAAAACAAGCGGAAAAATTGAACGCAGAAATAGTTTCCTTTCAATCCAATAGCGAAGGGGCATTGGTGGATTTTATTCAACAACAGTCAAGCTCAGCCAATGGTATAGTCATTAACCCTGGAGCTCTTACGCACTATGGTCTCTCGCTGCGTGACGCCCTGGCGGATTCCGGACTTCCAGTCATCGAAGTTCATTTGTCTAACATTTATGCTCGGGAGGAATGGAGAGCTACATCGGTGATAGCACCCGTTGCTAAAGACCAAATCAGTGGGTTTGGCTGGCGAGGATATATCATTGCTCTGGAAACCTTAGTAGCTGAACTCAAGGGAGAAAGTATTTAATTGTCACCCTGAACGAGAGTGAAGGGTCTCCAGATTCTTCGCTTCGCTCAGAATGACAGCCAAAGATTGATGAATGCTCTCGAAGGGAGAAAGTTGGGAGTAAACCGCCTACAGAAACTTCGCCCTTTGATTGTTCAACAAAACTTGGACGCCCTTTTAGTTTCAAAAATAGAAAACTACCGCTACCTCTCTGGCTTCACTGGTTCCTCAGGATGGCTGCTTATTTCCCATAACCAGGCCGTCTTGGCTACCGATTTTCGGTACATTGAACAAGCCAAAAAAGAAGCCCCTGATTTTAACATCATCCAAATCAAAGGCGATCTAAGTGACTGGCTGCCCAGCTTAGTAGCTGAATTTAGATGGCGGAAATTAGGCTTTGAAGCAAACTTTGTTCCCTACGCTGTTTATCAACACCTCGGCAAAATAATAGAAACGAAGAAAGTTAATGTACAGCTTATCCCAACCACGAACCTGGTAGAGAATCTACGCTCGATAAAGGAGAAAAATGAGCTGAGGTTGATCGCTAAGGCCGTGGAACTAACCGATACTGTGTTTGCCCAAATCAAATCGAACATTAAACCAGGTATGACTGAAAAGGAGGCTGCGTGGGAAGCAGAAAAACGCTTACGGGAAAACGGCAGTGACGGGATAGCCTTCGACATTATTGTAGCCTCAGGACCAAACTCAGCGCTGCCTCACGCTAAGCCTACCAAAAGGACAATCCGTCCCAATGAACCGGTGCTTATTGACATGGGGGCTAAGTTTGATGGATATTGTAGCGATTTCAGCCGTACCCTGTGCTTCGGTAAACCAGATGAGACCTTAACCAGGATCTACGATATCGTCTTGAAAGCACAACTCACTGCTATAGAACGAATCAAAACCGGGATGGAAGCTAGTAAAGCAGACAAATTAGCCAGGGATGTTATTCAACAGGCTGGTTACGGAAATGCCTTTGGACATGGCTTGGGACATGGCATTGGATTGGAGGTGCATGAATTTCCGGCACTGGGGCCCAGCTCCGACGATTTGCTCACTGATGGCATGGTTTTCACCGTAGAACCAGGGATTTATATCTCCAGGTGGGGAGGGGTTAGAATTGAGGATGCGGTTAGCTTACAACAAGGTAAAGCCACGGTGCTTACCAGGTCGGAGAAAGCCATGGAGGTAATTACATGATAGACGCAGGAGAATTAAGGAAGGGGATAGCTATAGAGCTAGATGGCAAGATATATCAAGTCAGTGAATATCGACACATTAAGATAGGACGCGGCTCAGCTCAAATTCGGTTACGGCTTCGTGATATCCGTAGCGGCAATACCATCGAGCGCTCTTTTCAGGCTAGTGATAAATTCACTCCGGCTTTTCTTGAACGCCGCCACGTTCAATATCTTTATAACGACAGCGGCATGTACTACTTCATGGATAATGAATCCTACGAACAGATATCATTGACGACAGAACAACTGGGAGAGGCAAAGAATTACTTGAAGGAAGCACTGGATTTGGATCTATCAACTTACAAAGGTACACCAATAAGTGTTGAGCTGCCCGCTGCGGTAGAGCTTCGGGTTATACAAACGGAGCCAGGATTCAAAGGGGATACCGCTACCGGTGGCAGTAAACTGGCAAAGCTGGAGACAGACATCAATGTTCAAGTCCCCCTGTTTATCGATACCGGGGAGATTATTAAGGTTGATACCCGCACAGGAGAGTATCTGGGGAAGGCAGGCTAAGTGCTAAAAGCTGACTTGCATGTGCACACTTGCTATTCCGGGGATTGCGGGACACCACTAGATAAGATAGTGCCTCATTGCCTGCAGATAGGCATTAATTGTATTGCCATAGCTGACCATCACAGCATAACTGGTGCCTTAAAGTTGAAGGAAATCGCTCCGTTTCATGTAATCGTCGCCGAGGAAATTATGACGCCTATCGGTGAGTTGATGGGGCTGTTCCTCACTCAGGAGATTCCTCGCGGATTATCTGCTCAAGAAACGATCGCACGAATTAAGAGCCAGGGCGGACTGGTTAATATACCTCACCCGTTTGGTCATTCATTTCGCGAGAATAAGAAGTTACTATCACAGGAAATTCTATCCCAGGTTGATCTTATCGAGGTGTTCAACTCTCGCATCCCTTTCCCAAATGCCTCTCCTAAAGCTTCTAAATTGGCTTCAGAGTATGGATTACCTGCCAGTGCTGGAAGCGACGCTCATACCATCCGTGAAATTGGTAGGGCTTATGTGGAAATGCCTGAATTTAATGGGCCTGAAGATTTTCTGGATTGCCTAACCCGGGGTAAGATATTTGGGCAGAAGTCAAGTCCCCTCTTTCATTTCGTTAGTCTGTGGTGGAAGACAAGGAAGAGGTTGCTTTCCTGGTGAATATCGGCTGGTTTTCCACAGGAAGAGATGAAGCTGCTCGGCAGCTCTTGCAAGCTGTGCAAGAAAGCATCTATGCCGGTGGAATTAGGGCGAAACTCAGCTTTGTTTTCAGCAATCGTGAGCCAGGTGAGTCCGAGGAGAGCGATCTGTTTTTCAAATTGGTTCACAGCTATAATTTGCCCTTGATTTGTCTATCACACAAAAACTTCAAAACAGTAAACAGTACGCAGGATTGGCGTATCAGATATGATAGACAGGTAATGAGCAGAATTAAGAAATTCTCTCCAGACCTCTGCGTCCTTGCCGGTTACATGCTCATTGTGGGAGAGGAGATGTGTCACAACTATAATATGCTCAACCTTCATCCTGCACCTCCAGGCGGACCCAAAGGTAGCTGGCAAGAGGTAATCTGGCAATTGATAGAAAACAAGGCTGATAAAGCGGGAGCGATGATGCATTTAGTGACTCCAAAATTGGATGAAGGTCCTGTGGTGGCGTATTGCTTATTCTCTGTCATGGATGAACCGTTCAAAAAATATTGGCAAAAGGGTGATAAACAAAACTTGTTCCATCTTATTCGCCGCCATGAACTTGTCCGGGAATTCCCTATCATCATTTCCACACTGAAGGCTTTCAGTGAAAAGCAAATAGGCATCAAAGATGGCAAGGTAGTCGATGCCAACGGAAATTTCATTGAGGGATATGACCTCAGTGATGAAGTAAACCAGGCAGTGCAGGCAATATTAGAATGAATTTGATATGCTTCGACCTTGAAGGACCCCTAGCCCCTCAGGATAATGCTTACGAGCTAATGAAGTTATTCCCCAATGGAGACAGGATTTTCGAAGTCATCAGCCGCTATGATGATTTGTTAACCCTTGAAAGTAGGGAGAACTATGAGCCAGGTGATACTTTAGCTCTTATCGTCCCCTTTCTCGCCTATCACGGCATCACGGAGGAGCAGATTGGCATTATGGGACAGCAAGCTCCCTTCACTCCTGGAGCGTCTGAACTTGTTTCCAAACTGAAAACCCATGGATGGGAGGTTTTCTGTGCCAGTACCAGCTATGAACAATACGCTACCGGTATTACCCAAAGGCTGGGAATCCCTGCACAAAACGTAGCATGCACCTCTTTCCCCTTAAACAAGATTTCTCAATTACTCAGCCAAGACGATTTCACTTTGCTGGAGCAGATAGAGAAACAAATTATGAACCTTTCCCCTGCAGTCGATGACAACGATACAAAGAAATTGCTTGACCATTTCTATTGGCAGGAATTACCACGGACTGAGTCAGGCAAAATGGTAATTGAAGTGAAACCCACAGGTGGAAGCCGAAAGGTAAAAGCACTGGAACATTTTGCAGTCAAAACGGGAGAACCATTTTCTCACTGGGTAGCTGTCGGAGACAGCATCACTGACTTTAAGATGCTTCAAGCAGTGGACAACGCTGGCGGCTTAGCCATTTCGTTCAATGCCAATCAGTATGCCCTACCCTACTCGACCATGAGCTTAGCATCCACCCGACTCGACGATTTATGGGTGATATTAGAAACCTGGAGCAAAGGAAATCCAAGCGCAGTGGAGAAAATGGTTAAGGAAAAGGAGGAGATTGGAGGCCAAGGCAATCGAGGTCACTTCCACTGGTTGGCAGGAAGTAATGATATGACTGAACCTCTGGAAATCCATAGCAGGATACGGCGTTTGGTTAGAAAAGAAGCAGCCAAGCTGGGCTAGTATTATGTCAACTATTGAGGTAATTGGATTCGGCGCTTTGAATATAGACTATTTATATCGCGTAAAGCAGATTGTCCTTGATGGAGAAGTTCCAATTGACCGTGTTACGGTAACTCCCGGTGGTTCAGCAGCTAATACTATTTATGGCTTAGCTAAGTTAGGTGTAAGAACGGGATTCGTGGGCGTTATAGCAGACGATGCGCAAGGCAAAGCCTGCCTCAGCGACCTCCAAAGAATCAACGTGGATACCACACACATTCGCATTAAAAAGACGAAAAAGACCGGCATTGCATTATGTATCACTGATGAATTGGGAAATCGTGCCATCTATCTCCTGCCTGGAGCGAATAGCGTGCTTAATTCTCAGGATATAGATGCAAATTACCTGAGCCAGGCGAAAATAGTTCACTTCTCGTCTTTTGTAGATGAGAAGCAATTCACTATTCAAGCTAAATTGCTGAAAAAATTATCAGGTTCAGTTAAAATTAGCTTTGCCCCTGGAATGCTTTATGCTGTCAGAGGGATGCAGGCTCTTTCTCCCCTGCTTCAAAAAACCGATGTGTTATTTATCAATAAAGATGAATTGGAAAAATTAACCGGTGAGAATCTCGTGGCTGGAGCGAAGGAATGCCTCAAGCAAGGATGCCAGGTCGTCGTGGTTACTTTGGGCAAGGGATTATCCCTGGAAGCAGGCCGGATTATGACTGGCTACATTTGCGATAAGGATCACGAATATAGAGTTGAATCATCGGCAGCTCTTGCAGGTCAACTCGATAGCACTGGTGCCGGTGATGCTTTTGCCGCAGGCTTTCTTTTCGGTTTAGTTAAACAAAGGAAACTTGATGAGTGTGGACAATTGGGAGATACAATGGCTCGTTTTGCAATGAAGGAGGCGGGAGCCAGACAAGGTCTTCCCAGCCTGCACACTTTAAAAGAAACACTTCCTTCAATAACTAGTTCTTGATGTTGAAGAAGTTGATTATTTTTGATAAGTATTAAAAATTTGGTAACCTAAAGGAAATGTGAAATGAAAGTAGAGTTGTTGTTCATCACCCCTGAACCGGAAAAGCTAATAGAAGCTGCAGGGCGGACGTCGTATCTGTCGTTCGGTAAACAAGGGAAAGACAGTGAAAAAGCGTTTATCAGGATGTTGATTAAAAGAGGACACCTTACTGTGTTAGAGCATGCCTATGCTACCTTTAGAATTTCAGGCATATCAAGGGCGTTTACACACCAGTTAGTGAGGCACAGATTATGTTCCTTTACCCAGCAATCCCAAAGATATGTAGATGAAAGCAATTTTAATTACATTGAGCCTCTGCCGATAAAGAACCGCCCTGAGGCTCATTCAGCCTTTATCGATTTTATGGAAAAAGCAAGAAAAGCCTACCAGGAGTTACACAGATTAGGAATCAAGAAGGAAGACGCCAGATTTGTCCTTCCCAATGCTGTGGAAAGCCAAATTGTAGTGACCGCAAATCTCAGGGAGTGGCGTCACATAATTGAATTAAGAAGCGAACCAGGAGCACAGTGGGAAATAAGGGAAGCCGCTATTGAGATTTTAAAAATATTGAAAAAGCATGCTCCGACGATATTTGAAGATTTAGAAGTGGATGAAGAAAAAGCCAGCATAAAAAGGCATTCGTAAGACGATAATTCTTACATACGTTACTTTTTAGCGGGCGCAGTAAGTATTTCATCAATCAGGCCATATTCCATCGCTTGCTTTGGGTTAAGATAGAAATCCCTATCGGTATCGTGAGCTATCTTCTCTATTGGTTGACCGGTATGCTTGGCTATGATATTGCGGATTGTTTCCTGCATTCTCATTATCTCCCGAGCGGCAATTTCAATGTCAGCTGCTTGCCCCTGAGCACCACCCACCGCCTGATGAAGATGTATGGTGGAATTAGGCAAGGCATACCGCTTACCCTTAGTGCCCGCAGAAAGAAGTAAAGTGCCCATGCTAGCCGCCAGGCCAACACAGATGGTAGATACATCGCACCGGCTAAGCTGCATGGTATCGTAGATAGCCAATCCGGCAGAGATGATACCACCGGGACAATGAATGTAAATACTTATGTCCTTCTCCGAGTCCTCTCGCTCCAAATAGAGAAGTTGAGCGATAATAAGGTTAGCTATCTGGTCGTCGATAGGCGTGCCCAAGAAAATGATCCTCTCTTTAAGCAGGAGAGAGTATATATCGAAGACACGTTCGCCTCGAGCACCAGTCTCGGTTACCGTAGGGATTAGTATCTGAAATTTCTCATTCATGTGCACCTCCTAAAACAAGAATCTTAAGGCCTAGCTCCCCTGACCAGCAGTATCATAGCCGTTATCCCCACACCAATGCCTACTATTCGTGTATTATATGAATTCCACCATTGCATATTCAATAGTGTATTAACCTGCCCAGCGAAAACGTCAGGAGCAAACTCCATAAGCACACAGATAAAGGCAAGGATAAATCCAAGCGAAATACATAAGATTGCACGGTATGCGCTCACTCTTCTGCCTCGGCTTCAATTTGATTACCACTAGTAGCTATCTTTACCAGCCAGTCTACGGTTTTATTCCTCCGTAGAGTTTGTCCCATAGATTCCTTCACTTGAGGTGACTGCAGGAGCTGGCGTAGTTTCTCAGCTTCCCCTTCCTCGCTTTTCACCATCTCATTAATTTGATTATCTACCTCTGACTCGTTAATTTCAATTTTTTCTATCCTGGCTATCTCATCCAATACGAGGAGGCGAGCAATTTGCTTTTTTACCATCGGGCGTAATGAATCCCTCAATTTCTCCTCGGTAGAGTTGGTAGCATTCAAATAATCGTTCAATTTGGTGAAGCCAAGACGACGTGCCTCTCTTTCGAGAAGCCTGTCAATTTCCTTATTCTCCAAAACAGGTGGGTAATGCACTTGACTGATTTCAACCACGGCATCAACTGCTGTTTCCCTTAATCTTTGCTCCCCTAACTGCTTCGCCTTACCTTTCAAGTCAGCACGTAACGCCTCCTTCATTGAGGTTAAATTGTCATAGCCACAGGATTGAGAAAGTTCATCATCTAGCTCAGGTAGTTGCTTCTCCTTTACTTCAGTGACAGCTACTTTGAAGAAACACTCCTTGCCAACAAACTCCTTAATTCGGTAATCAGGCGGAATAATAAGAGTGAAATCCTTTCCCTTGCCTTTCTGTGCTCCCTGCAATTTCTCGGCAAATCCAGGGAGCGGCACACGAGAATCCTTATTCACCTCATAGACTATATCCTTATGATTTAAGAATGGTTTTTCTCCGATATCGGCTTTGATATTCAGAGTGACCACGTCACCAAATTGGACGGGACGATCTACAGGGGCTAAAACTGCCTGCTCTTGCCGTTTCAATTCAACAGCAGCATCGATTTCTTCCTCAGTAATCTCCACAGGCTCCGGTTGTAACTTGAGATTACGATAATCGCCGAGCTCAACTGTGGGCTTAACAGGAACAACAGCTTTGAACACAACAGGCTCAGTCTGGATAATTTCCATCTGCGGCTGGTCAATAGGCTCAATTTTTTGTAAGTCAATAGCTTCCTTATAAAGCTGGGGTATTAACTGCTCTAACGATTCCTCCAACAACGCACCTTTGCCGATATGCTGCTCCAGAATAAATCGGGGAGCTTTTCCTTTACGAAAGCCAGGTACGGAAATTTTGTTAACCAGCCGGCGGTAAGCATCATCCATAGCTTTGTTAAGCTCACCAGCCTCAGCTTCAATATTAAGTGCTATCTGGCTATCTTCTAAGGTTTCCGCAGTCACTTTCATGCTTCACATCCATAATTAGCTTCCCTTTAACTTCAGGTTCAGCTCATCAAGTTGCTCCTTATCAATCTCTGAGGGAGCAGCAAACATCAAGTCTTCAGCATTTTGATTTTTAGGGAACGCAATGACTTCCCTGATAGTTTTTTCCCCAGCAAGAAGCATTACAAGACGGTCCAGACCAATAGCAATACCGCCATGGGGCGGAGCACCATATTCCAGCGCTCTCAGAAGAGCTCCAAACCGGTCTTGCATTTCCGCTTTGCTGTAACCAAGCAGCCCAAATATCTTTTCTTGAATCTGACGCTCGTACACTCTAATACTGCCGCTGCCAAGTTCACAACCGTTGCACACTACATCATAGTGACGCCCATGCACTTTACTCGGCTCACTATCAAGCAATGATATATCCTTCTGTTGGGGAGCAGTAAAGGGGTGATGCATGGTCTCCCAACAGTTTCTCATCTCATTCCACTCCAGCAGAGGGAAATCAACTACAAACGCAAAGGCTAGCAAATTAGCATTTAACAAGTCCAATCGCCGCGCCATTTCACACCGTAATTCTCCCAAAGCCTTGTTGACCACTTCCAATTTATCACTGATAATCAACAACAGGTCGCCAGGCTTAGCATCAAATCTGGCAATGACCGCCTTTGTCTGCTCCTCAGTTAAATACTTTGTAGCTACCGACTTAACCCCGCTTGTACCAGAGTCTTCTCTGGTAACAGCCATAGTTAGCAAACCCTGTGCTCCATAGTCTTTACTCAACTGAATTAAGTCATCAAGCTGATGACGGCTGTAGTCAGCACACCCGGGAACGCATATCCCTTTCACTTTTCCGCCTCGATTGAGAGCAGCACGAAAAATATCGAAATCAGTGTCAGCAACAATATCCGATATGTCTCTGAGCTCCAGGTTGAAACGCACATCGGGCTTATCTGTACCATAGCGCTCCATTGCCTCCATATAGGTAATGCGAGGGAAAGGTTTCACCATTTCCATGCTTGGTTTGACAGCTTTCACAAGCAAGGCAAGTAGCTCTTCCATAAGCTGCAGCACATCCTCTTCATTTATAAAGCTCATCTCCAGGTCAAGTTGGGTGAATTCCGGTTGGCGGTCAGCTCTCAAGTCTTCGTCTCGGAAGCAACGCGCTATCTGAAAATATTTTTCGAAGCCTGCAACCATAAGTAACTGCTTGAGCTGTTGCGGTGATTGGGGAAGAGCATAGAATTTGCCCGGGTTAAGGCGGCTGGGCACAAGATAATCACGTGCCCCTTCAGGCGTGCTCTTAATCAATATCGGTGTTTCAATTTCAATAAAGTCTTTGGCATCTAGCGAATCACGGATAAATTTTATGACCTTGTAGCGTAACACAATATTATCCCTTACTCTAAGCCTCCTTAAATACAGGTAACGGTTTTCAAGGCAGAGACTTTCATCAACTTCCTCATCCTCATTTACATAAAATGGAGGTATCTTTGATGGGTTAAGAACGACGACTTCACCAGCCACAATTTCAACCTCTCCAGTAGCCAGTTTTGGATTCTGCGTTCCTGGAGGACGCAAAGTAACCTCTCCGACAACTTGAACTACATACTCATTACGCAACGAGCTGGCTGTGTGAAATCCTTCCTCTAGTGTTTGTGGATTAAAAACTACCTGGACTATGCCACTGCTATCCCGCAAGTCAATAAATACCATGCCACCATGGTCACGGCGTCGATGTACCCAGCCAGCTAAAACTGCTTTGTGGCCAGTGTGTTCTTTCCTTAACTCACCACACCCATGGCTTTTGAGCAAAAATGACCTCCTGTTTAATTTACTTAATGGATTATAGCTTATAGACGGCTTCTGCTCAATCAATGCCTGGTAACGAGCTGACCAGCTCAATCTTCGCGTTCCAGACTAAAATCAGCGCTGCATCTTCCAGTCATCTCTTCTACCGATATGATTCCAATGCAAACTTTCACATTCTGAAGATGTTCTTCACTGAGTTCTTGACCTGTCATGATCTCAAAACATTTTTTCTTCGCCTCAACATCTTCCGTCAAGATAGCTCTGCCATAACAAATTACGCTGGCCCAGCCCTTTTGCCACTCATCAACCTGAAAGCAAACCCTGTCATTTTTCCTGATTAAATCCAGCTTCTTACCTTGCCTGGCTGAGTGAAAATAAATCTTCCCTTGCTCGTACCCATAGGCTACAGGGACAACGTAAGGTTCGTTGTCAAAGCAAAGACCCAACCTGCCGTATGAATGTCCCTTAACAAAACGCTCCATTTCATCGCGGCTCAGGGCTCTTGATTCTTGATGCACAAACTGCTGCATATCTCATCCTCCCTGGATGTATTTCATGTTCAGTAGCTATATTCAGGCTTTATGCCACAAGTAAATCAAGCAGAACGTTTCTGCTTAATGTCTCTTAATTAGCGATTGAATCAGCCCACTTACAAAGTGCGAGAGCTCATATTCCATCATTTGATGGTATTCTTCAAGCACTTCCAGAATCGTGACTTGTTCTTCTGGTGCTAACAAATCCCATTGTTTTCGAAGTTCTGGCGGCATACGCTGATAATAAGCTGCCTGCAATTCTTCTGTCAGCGGTCGGCTCCTCTTCCTGCGAACAGCTTGTGCCATTTTATCCACTTCTTCAAATTCTGTCTCCATCACTGCTTCCTCCTTGCGTTTAACTCAATTTATTACTTCATCCCTTCACTTAATCCAGCACCCCGGGTCGGAAGCAAGCATATCGCCTGTTTCTTCATAAGCCCTGCCGCGGCATCCGGCACAGGTATTCTTGTACTCACATTCCCCGCATTCGCCCTTCAATTCCCTGGAGCGAAGTTCTCTTAATACCGCTGATTCATTCCATATCTCCTGGATACTTTTCTTCCTTATGTTGCCCAGGTCAATCTGCAGCAGCATGCAGGGGTTAACTTCACCATTAGGTGCAATCCTGATATAGCCAAAAGGCATGCCGGCAGCACAACCCCGGCCATAATAGGGAATGCGAGCTAAAAGCTCCGGAGGGAAATGCCTTGGCTTAATCTTCCTTTCCTGAAGGATCAAGGGATACATAGGACAGGCAGGCACTCTTATAATGATAGGACAGTCTATCTGGGCTTGAGCCAGCCACTCCATTGTTCGTTTCCTTTCTTCAGGGCTTAGTGATTCACCACGACATTCTATTCTCGCCCTGCCTGCTTCCACCAGGTCGAAGAATTCAGCACCATCAGCGCCGCTCTCTACAGCTAGCTTTAGCATATCGGGAACTTCGGATAGTGTTTGCTTTCTAATAACCATGCCAAATTGAAATGGCAGCCCTACTTCTTTGCACGCTGCTACTCCGCTCATTGCCTGATGAAAAGCCCCTTTCTTACCACGAAAGGTATCGTGAACCTCAGCTCTAACACTGTCTATGGAAATAGCTATCGATTGAACACCAGTATTTTTTATCCTCTCAGCCATGGCTTTATCGATAAGAATCCCATTGCTGCCGATGCCAGTCATCAAGCCCTTGTTGGAGGCATAGGAAGCAATCTCCAGGAAATCGGGACGGAGCAAAGGCTCACCACCATCCAGGACAAGAAATTTCGCTCCCCAATCCGCCAGCTCATCAACAAGCCTCCTGGCTTCTTCAGTTGACAGCTCATCGCTTGCGGCTTCTTCCGTGGCCTCGGCATAACAATGCTTGCAGCTTAGATTACATTTGCGGGTGATGCCGTAAGAGACCATGAATGGTGGTGGTATGTCAGCCATTTTTTCCTCCGCCGATAATTTCTCTCTGCGGTAAGCCTGCCTCAACCAGCACCATGACGGCAATTATAGCCCCAATTGGCATTAGTGTGCTCAGATGTATCGCAAGACTGGTTCCAACTCTGCCGGCTAACACCCCTGTAACAGGAGCACCGACCGCCACACCCAGGGTGATTAACGCATGGAATATCCCCATTGCAGTTCCTCTTTCGCCTTTCTCAGTATTATCGGAGACTAGTGCCAACGCAGAGGGAAGTATGCACCCCATCCCTATCCCCTGCAACATACCCAGCCCTATCAATTGTCCAAAGCTTGTGACCATGGGAATCAAATTTATACCAATTACGAGCAATGCCAGACCCACAATGGAGGGGATTTTACGCCCTACCTTATCCGACAAAAGTCCTGCAGGATAGCTGAAAGCGGCATAAGCTGCTGTTATTGCCACCATAACCATGGCAACATGAAAAACTGTCATGCCTAAGTTCACCATGTAGCTGGGTAATAAGACGGTTATGACACCCATTATAAACCACTGAGAAAAGATAGCGGCATAAGAGGCTATATTTGCCTTCCTTGTTGCTATTACGCCTATTTTTTTAAAATCTATACTTTCAGCTTTGCCCTTCGCTTCAGTTTGGGGAAGCAGAAATGCCAGAATTACAGCAGCTAGTAACAGCACGCTCCCGGTGTAAAAAACCATATTGAATCCGACCGGGTTACGCATAATGATTCCACATATCATCATTCCAATAAGCGGAGCCAAGCCCATGGCTATCGCATAAAATCCCATACCTCTTCCTCTTTTCTCCGTTGGGGAATAATCAGCAACCATAGACGCAGTTGCCAGTCCTAAGACTGCTCCAGCAAGTCCGTGAAATCCTCTGACAACAAGAAGCTGTAGGGAAGTACTGCATAATGAGTAAAGAAACATGCATATGGCATCGCCGATAAGTCCAATAATCAGGGGAATTTTGCGACCAAACTTATCGACTAATGGGCCAAACACGATATTCGCTGGCGTATTCACAATGGAGTACATACCGATGATAAATCCGGCGATAGCCACGGTAGCTCCTAAACTATCGGCATAAAGCCGCATTATAGGAACGGTCAACTGTGTATCAATAAATCCGAGAAAAGTAATACCGAAAACTAATAGCAGTAGCTTCCTATTCAATCCCGGTATTCTCCTGGTAACTCTGATATGCCTTGACTAACGACAGCAAAATCTCATCCTTGCACTAATCTCGCTTCGTGCTGATTTCGCCTCAATCAGCGCTAAAACAGCACTACAGCCGCAGTTGGTATCAAATGTGCAGTATATCATGCCAGGGCTGCTTTTAACGGATTTTTAGCGTTTTTTGAGCATCTGCTGGAAGTCAGAAAATAAGATGCTTGCCCTTACGCCTGAAGTAAAAGTAATAGACAACACATGCTACAAGCAATATTCCAACGGGAATGCCGACAATCAATCCCACACTGGTACCGGCTTCCACCTCTTCCCCTGTCGATACCAGAAGGCGGATATAATAATTCACCACCAGGAATTCCCTTTCTTCAGGAGCAACCCTCAGCCATATCTCCCACTCCTTGCTCGCCCACTTTTGATTTGGCGGTACGGCAACTGTGACTTTTGCCCTAGCCTCGGAGTTAGCTCCCACCTCAACACTTTGGGGAGAAAAACTTATCCAACTCTCATCGGGAAACTCAGCTCTCCCCTCCCTTCTTTCTGATTTCCCGGGATTATAAGTGGTTAAGGCGAAAACATGATTCACGTCCTCCCTATTATGAATAGTAAGGTTGAATTGAGTTACTCCACCAGGAGACAGGTTATCTATCTCTACCTCTACTGGCGATACGCTGAAGCTCTGAGCTTGAACTATAGCAGGGACCAGGATAACTGCAATTAACAAAACTAGAGCAAGCCAGGCGAGGTGTTTGCTCTGCCGCACCATTAGGCAGCTACCGCACTTATGGTGACGTGCGTTTGCACTATCGCACTACCAACTGAGAAGTAACCTGTCCCACCCTTGGTAAAATCAGGTTGAGGAGTTAGCAATTTTAATCCAAATTGCTTGCTGTCGCCGGGTCCCAGTGTGCCGGAGTAAAATGAAGTTGATCCCTCAGTAATGGGGATATAACTCTCCTCACCATCTAGCTTAAACCATAGCACATACGCCTTTATATCATTTTGTTCATTGCTGCTCAGTGTCCAGTTATATGCACCAGGATCATCTGCCCAAACAGCGTCCTCACCCGTAATATAGGTATTGATAGCACAGGTGCTAGTCGAGTCAACAATCAGGTTGAACTGTGTTAAGTCTGTTGTATTTACTGTGTTTGGGGTTACAGTTCCAAAGCTCCAATTTGCTGGGGTTACATTGATGGAGAATTCCTTGGCTCCAGTCATAATAATGGTTATGTTGCCACTATCCTGCGCTGTTGCTGGCAAATACGGAATTAAAGCCAAGATACTGGCTAGTAAAATACCCATAATACCCGACTTCATTTCCTTTTTCATCAGATTAACTTCAAATCATTTAATCAGGCAGCCACTGCACTCAGGGTAATATTGGCTTCCATTGTCCTGCCACCAATAAATTGAGTAGGAGTTAGCAACTTCAGACCAAATTGCTGTGTATCATCGTGCTTCGCAAGATTTAATGGCTCGCCATCTCTCACCCATTTCATCGAAGCTAGATCTTTGGTAACAACAGTATAGCTATCCGCCGTGTCGCCCTTTATGTGATACCAAAGTGCGTAGACATTTTTGCCGTTATCGCCGGTACTGCCTAGAGTCCATTTCTTAGAAGGATCACTGACCCATTTAGCATCATCCCCCTTAATGAACATAGTCACATTAGTGTTCCCCTCGTTGGTTATAGTACACCAACTTGCCGGCAGGTCGGTCTTGTATGTGGTATTTAAGCTCACGTCTTTCTCCCCTTCCACCCTCCATTCTACTTGACCTAAACTGATACCCATCACCGCTTCTGTGTTCATGGTGATGGTTGTTTGCCCGCTGTTGCCATCCTGGGCCATCACCGGCAAATAAGGAATCCCAGCCAAGATAATAGCTAACAGAATGGTTATAATCCCTGCCTTTATCTGTTTCATTGCTGATTTGCGCGAAACTTCTCTATCATAGGCAATTTGCCGTTGCTGCGTCAATACTTTAGGTTCCCTTGTGAATTTTGTGGAGAAATTTAATCTAGCGAACAGCCACTATAGCAGCCAGACATCCAGACACATGGTGATAAAGATAATGCCAAGATAGGGGAAGGCGGTCAGCTTATATACCTGCCAGGCCGATTTTGAGCTCTGCGAGCTTAACAGGCGAAGGCAGGCAGTAACCAGTAAGATGCCCAGGATATTGGCCACTATCAGGTAGAACAGGTGGAAATGGCAGGCAAAGAAGACAAAGATGGAAACTCCATAAAGGAGAAGCGACAAGCCAAAGAGCAGCTTTACCGACTTATTAACCTCCCAATCCAGGGGAAAATAACGCAGCCCGGCCTGGCGATAATCATCCCGATAAGCAACCATTACACTCCATACATGCAATGGAATCCAGACAGCAACCAAAAGGCAGATAGATAAAATTTGAAGGTCAAATACCGGTCTTATGGCAAACCAACCGATGAGCACGGGTACACAGCCCGCGATTATCCCCAGGAAAACTTCCAGAGAGGTTTTCCGCCACAGCGCTGCGGCTATAACCCCAATGACCCCAAACATGAAGCACCAGGGATTGACAACCAGGGCTAAGGTTAGCCCTATAACTATCAAGGCGATAATCAACGGGAGCGATTTTTCCGGGGGGTAAATGCGCCTTGATGGCAACGCCCTGAGGCAAGTTCGGCGCATCTTGGCATCAATATCGCGGTCAAGATAATTGGTGAGCCCGTTACATCCCGGGATTCCACAGGCAATAGCGATTGCAGCCAGAATGAATTCCCGCAAAGGGAAAACACCTCCAGCAGCGATAATGCCTCCCGAAGCAATCAGGGCAGCGATAGCGCCCATGAGAAAATGCAACCCCGATTCCCGGGGCTTCAATACCTCAATGTAATTCCAGACAAGTTTTGCCCTGCTGGCAGCAACTGAATTCATCGTTGGGATAGCTCTTCGAGGACAGCCAGGACATCCTGCTGTGGCACATTGGCGCGAATCGCTGTCTTACCTATATCTTCCAGAAGAACCCAGCGGATTTTCTTTGCCCTCGTTTTCTTGTCCACCTCCATAGCCTTAGCTATTTCAGCCAGACCTGTACTGGAAAAAGTAGTGGGCAAACCAAATTTCTGCAGCAGGGATTGCTGCCGCTTAACTACATTGGCAGGTAAAATGCCTGACTTCTGGCTGAGTTTCGCCGCTCCCATCATGCCGATAGCCACTGCTTCACCGTGAAGGAAGTGACTGTATCGAGTAGCTGCCTCCAATCCATGGGCAACAGTGTGCCCGTAATTCAGAATAATGCGCTGTCCCCTTTCCTTCTCATCCTGGCTGACGACCTGTGCTTTCAGGCTTGCACTGCGTATAATCGCTTTGCTGACCACATCCTGCTCCAGCTTTATCAACCTGCCGGCGCTGGATTCCAGAAATTCGAAAAACTCTTTATCCAGTATCAGCCCGTATTTAACGACCTCAGCCCAACCTGAGGTTAACTCGCGTTTGGGCAGAGTAGCCAGAGTCTGAGTATCAGCTAAAACAAGATTGGGTTGATAGAAGGCGCCAATGAGGTTCTTACCCTCATGGTGGTTAACCGCTACTTTGCCTCCGATACTGGCATCAACCATGGCTACCAGGCTGGTAGGCACCTGTACCCACGGAATGCCACGCAAATAAGTGGCTGCCACAAAGCCGGCTAAATCACCAATCATCCCACCACCCAGCGCGATAAGTATATCGTCCCGCTCCACCCGTTTCTTTATTAGAAAGTTATAAATATCTATTGCTGTGTTTATGCTCTTGCTTTCTTCACCCGGCGGTACCACAAATGAGTTAACCGCAAAACCAGCAGCTTTTAAGATTTCCTGAACCCTATCCCCATAGAGACGAGAAACATTCCCATCGCTAATCACAATAGCTACCCGGGATGAGCCAACTTTTTTCAACTTCTCTCCAAGCCTACCCAATGAGCCATAGCCGACAAAGATGGGACATGTTTGAGTAGCTGTTTCCACCCAGCAAGCAACGTCCTCAGCAACATCATTGCCAGCCTTTGCTTTCTCAGTCATTGCGAGCCGAAGGCGTGGCAATCCTGGTGGGGCATGAGATTGCTTCGTCGCTGCGCTCCTCGCAATGACAGGGGGAGTGTCATTGCGAGCCTTTTCTTTGTCATTGCGAGCGAAGCGAAGCAACCTCCAACCCTTTACCACCTCTTTAGCCACATCATCAATGCTTAGATCATCCGTATTAATCACCAGGTCAACATCATCGTAATAAGGTTGTCTTCGAGCTTTAAGCTGCCTGATATGCTCCAAAGGGTTATCACCTTCCAGAAGAGGACGAATTTCAGAGCCATGACTCCATTCCTGAAACAGCCGCTGATAAATTGTCTCCGGTCTAGCTTCAAGGCACACAAGGAACCCGTTTCGGGCAAGTTTGGCGCGATTTTGTGGGTCAACGATGGCGCCGCCACCGGTAGCGATAACTCTGTGACTATGCCGGGAGGCTCTCTTTATAGCTTCCCTTTCCAGTTTTCGGAATTTCCCCTCCCCATCGCTGCTGAAGATTTCAGCAATGGGCTTTTTTGCCAGGCTGACTATTTCATTATCGGTATCAATAAAATCCCAGCCTAATTGTCCAGCTATCTCCCTGGCTACTAAGGATTTCCCGGTCCCTGAAAACCCCGTGATAATGATATTGCTTGGTTGGCGGTTCATGACTTCCAAAGCGATATGCCACTCAAATAACCTCGGTAATTTGGCAGGGTTTCCTTTAAGCTGTCGCCGCCGAATTTCTTCAGGCAGGCATCAGCGAGAACTATGGCGAGCATTGCCTCAGCAATTACCCCCGCAGCAGGAACAACACAAATATCGCTGCGCTCATAATGAGCTTTAGCCTTTTTGCCAGTACGCAAATCAATGGAATCCAGTGGCTTAGCCAGAGTAGCGATAGGTTTAACTATGGCTCTGACCACTATATCCTCGCCATTGCTTATACCACCCTCAATGCCCCCAGCATGATTGGTAGGGCGATACCAGGGAAGAGATTGCTTCGCTGCCTCTTCGTTTCGCTCAGAGCTTCGGCTCGCAATGACAGAAGGACTCGGCTCTATGATGTCATGAGCCTGCGAACCTTTGAGTTCAGACAAGGCAAAACCATCCCCTATTTCCACACCTTTTACAGCGTTAATGCTCATTATCGCCCGGGCAATTTTGCCATCAAGACGGCGGTCCCAGTGAACGTGGCTACCTAAACCTACAGGGATTGCTGAGGCAATCACCTCAAAAATGCCACCCAGCGTATCTCCTTCAGCCTTGGCCTTATCAATAGCAGCTATCATTTCCTTTTCCAACTTAGCATCAGCACAGCGAACAGGAGAGGCTTCCACCCGTTGCCAATCTATAGAGATTGCTTCGCCTTGCTTGTCCTGAGCGAGATTCTTCGGTCGCTTCGCTCCCTCAGAATGACGGGAAGCGAAGAGCTCATAATGACATTCCCCAATGGCTACGGTGTGGCTATGAATAGTAATACCAAGCTCTTCTAAAAATCTTTTGGCTATTGCTCCAACAGCTACTCTGGCTGCCGTTTCTCGAGCGCTAGCTCGCTCCATAATTGGTCTGATATCGCTAATTCCATACTTAACGACTCCAGCGAGGTCAGCATGCCCGGGTCGAGGAGAGGATACCGTCTCGGCCTCCCAATCTCGCCAATCCTTATTGTGGATGAACAATGCGATCGGACTTCCTGTGGTAAGCCCACGCCAAAGTCCCGAGATAATCTCAACCTTATCTTCCTCAATCTTCATCCGGGAACTACGCCCATAACCTGCCTGACGGCGTCTTAATTCCCTGTCGATATATTCGGTCTGTAACGGCAAGCCGCTCAGCATGCCATCAATTATGGCGGTCAAGCCCTTTCCATGGGATTCACCAGCGGTGATAAAGTGAAATCGTTCCATCAGCTTCCCTTATAGTCAGGCACAAAACTATTTATAATCTCACTTGCTTTCATGCAATGTCAAATCCCCCTTACTCCCCCTTTTCTAAAGGGGGATTTAGAGGGATTTTTATACGAAGTTATGCGGGATACTATAATTATCACTTCCATTCAGGGAGAGGCGCGATATCGAGGCTGAGGATAAGCATGGGTTAATGTTTCCAGTAAAACAATATCCTGCCCGCTTAACCCCAGCAGTCTTAACTTAAGCAGGCTGCTTAATTCAGATGAGCTTAACTCAAAAAGCTCGCTTAAGATGGAAATCGACCTGGGTTTATAATATTCCACCTTTGGAGATACAGCTCCGGATAACTCCGTTGCCACTTCCACTGCTTTATCTAATCCACCTAATTCATCCACCAGGCCAAGTTCCTCAGCCTCAACACCGGTATAAAGCTGTCCTGTAGCCAAGCTCCTTACCTCTTCCTTGTCCATTCCCCTGCCTTCAGCAACAACGGCGATGAATTGCTCATAATATTCATCAACCAGATGTTGCATGATTTCCTGCTCCTCAGGTGTCAGGTTTCTATACCCGGCATACATATCCTTATGCTCACCACCGGTGAAAGTCTGCATCTCAATACCCAGCTTGTCGAACAAACCCTTGAGGTTTGGTATCTGGGCAATAACTCCAATGCTTCCAGTCAGCGTGCCAGAAAGAGCTACTATTTTGTCCGCCTCGCATGAAATGTAATAGCCGCCAGAAGCAGCCATTGACCCCATGCTGACCACAACAGGCTTGGATTGCTTGGCCTGTTCTATCTCCTCCAGAATTTCCTGACAGGGTGCTACTTCGCCACCTGGACTGTCTACACGTAGAATAATTGCCTTCACTGCAGTATCGCCCTCCGCTCTCTTTAATTGTTCCCGCACCAAGTCCGGGGTGATAACTCCCCCGTATGTCAATGGTCCGCTTGTGCCGGTAATAGCACCGGTGAGTGGAATGACTGCAATTTTATCCCCGCCAACTCCGCTGGGTACCAAAGTGCAGCTAACTGGAATTAGCATTGCCAGAACCAGTACCACCGCTACTCCAATAATAGCCATTCTCCCCTTTTTCATTTCTCCTCTCCTTACGGCATCTCTTCAAGCCTTGTAGGCATTATGTCAACTAACCGTTCCCTTAATCCAAAGTTTTGTTCCCTGATATAGTAACACAGCCAAAATATTGGAAAAAGGCGATGTTACATATAAAGGAGTGCTAAAACTTGCTTTAAACTTATAGTAAGTCCTCGAACTTCAGCATACTCAGGTCTGGAACAACGATGTCTGCTCCAGCCCGACGCAAGGCACTTTCCTCACCAATACGCAGTACACCAACAGCATAATAGCCGAGGGACTTTGCCGCCTCTACTCCCGAAGGAGCATCCTCGAATACCACAAACTTCCTTATCTTTTCCTGGGACAAAGCATTCAATTGCTCAGCGGCAAACTTTTGCATAGCTTCCTTACCACCGACATCAAGACCGCAGGCATCAACATCGAATATAGAATAAAGGCTATCTTCTTCATTCAAAACACCAAAATCATCCCCTATCTCGTCTACTATTCGCTCTCTTGAAACACCGAGCAACATACCTTTAGCATTTTTGGACGCCGATGCTGCGGCTTCCCATATTCCAATACTTTTTGCTTTTAACAGCAATGGGATTGCATCCCCAAATAGTTTGAACTTTCCTTTCTTTATAAACTCTTTTATGAGGGTATTTTTCTCACTGCAATACTTCTCCAGAAGCTTAGCCTTCTCCTCCTCTGTGACTGCTCCAAGTCGCTCATATACACCATTTAACTGCAATATATTGTTCCCCCCCTCGTATCGAGGTCTGGAAGCCACGTGAGTGAAGTAAAAATCTGAGCTCAGTTCTTTTATGTGCCATGGCTCTTTCATCGCTGTGACACGCCAAGCCTCTTCATGAGGGCTATCTACGACAATGCCATCGATATCCCAGATGAAACCAACGTCCTTTGGGAGATTCATTTTCATTTGGCCACTGTCGTTAATTTACCGGCTCCAATATAGCATGCTTTGTTATAAATGCTCATCGGCAGCTTGATTTTCTTATTCCTTGAGCTTAAGAGTACCTCCACTTTATCTCCGGATACCCAAAAGCTAATATTGTTCCCTCTCCAAATCAGCTTGAATTCCAGACTCTGCCAGTTTCGCGGTAACCTGGGATTTATGGAAAGTATGTCTTCCTTTACTCTCACCCCGGCGAAGCCATTAATTACTAGCTGCCAGATACCCCCTAAGGACGCAGCATGCATGCCCAACTCAGTATTACCAAAATAGTCTTTAAGGTCACCATTTACTGCATAGCGGAAATATTTATATGCCTTATCAATATCGTTTAGCTCTGTAGCGAGAATAGCGTATATACACGGGCTAAGCGATGATAAATGGGTAGTCCGAGCGTCATAATAATCAAAATTCATCTTTTTGATATCCGCAGTGAAATCATTGGGGAACAAATGTAATAGCAACATAACATCTGCTTGTTTCACCAATTGAGTGTGCTTTAGCTCTTCTTCATCTTTGGAATATATCGGCATACCTTTTTCATCCCATTGTTCAATAACGTCGTTTCTTTTCCCAAAATAACCCTGAAACTCCTCGATCAATCCATTTTTACCAATTAGAAACATAATCTTATTGCCAATGTCTCTCCATTTCTCTACCTCGTTCTGGCTTAAATCCATCTTTTTAGATAACTTTTTCAGACGGTTTGGATGCATCTCCAGAAATTTGGTGTGAAGCTCAGCGGCATACAGTAGATTCCATCGTGCCAGGTAGTTAGTGTAAGAATTGTTATCAACACCTTTATGATATTCATCGGGACCGGTCACTTCTTTCACCTCATATAGAGAAAGATTTTCATTATAGCTAACGCGACTTGCCCAAAATCGTGCCGTTTCAAATATCAGTTCAGCACCATAATCCAACATAAATTTATCGTCCTTAGTTGCCTGGTAATATGTCGCAACAGCATAAGCTATGTCACTCACGATATGATGCTGTATTTGCCTGGTGTATACCTCAATCAGGACTCCATCCGGCCCCCTCCACCACTTAGGAGTTTCGTCCTCACCGCTAGCCGCCGATTCCCAGGGGAATAGTGCTCCTTTATATTTTTCGAGTTTTGCTTTAACCCTTGCTTGACTCAACCGACGATATCGATAAAGCAATAAATTTCTGGCAATCGCTGGCTGGGTATATGTGAAGAAAGGAAGTACATAGATTTCAGTATCCCAGAATATATGTCCCTTATACCACTCGCCAGACAGCGACTTGGCAGCAATGCTCACATCCAGGTCTTCAGGCGGCGCCGCTATCAGCAGGTGATATATATTGAACCTGATTGCCCTCTGCGCCCCTGAGTCGCCTTCTATCCTGATGTCGCAATCCCGCCACCTGCTATTCCAGGCTGTTACATGCCTCCTTAATAAGCGGGAAAACCCGTGCTCCCGGGCAGATTCCACTCCATCAAGGCAGGCTGCCCGGACATCGCCTTCGAGGTCACGCGAGGTGTATATGGAAATATACTCGTTAACTCTATACCTCTCTCCCTTCTGGGCGTTGAACCGGAATTCCCTTACTACAGATTCTCCATTGATATAGCATTTCGTCCCTGTTGTAGACTTGAGCTTCCCACTCCCCACATCACCGGCACTGGCTATGCCAATCAATATCCCGGAATCCTCGGTCCCTGCCTCTAAATATAGCGCACCGCTTCCTGCATCTGCTGTCCGGGTAACAGCATAATGCTTTATTGGTTCCCCCACAGCTTGAATTTCGTTCTTCGTTGTCCCATCTAGGGTGCGTTTAACAACTACATGAGCATCATCATCTAGTGCTCTGAAAGAGAACCGCAACACCCCTAGATGCATGTCCCTCAGACTGAGAAAACGCAGGGATTCATATTCATACCTCTTTCCAGCATGGGCAAAGACAGTGTGCCTCGAAAGCGTCGCTTTTTTCATATCCAGCACTCTGCGATGCTCAACAACCTCCATCTTATCCATAGACACCTTTTTGCCATCCACATATATCTCCAGGCAAAAAGGATTCGGGATGTTAACAATTTCCGCAGCTTTCCCTTTGCCCTGGTCGTATATGCCGGCGATATAAGTGCCTGGATATCCTCCTCCATAACCCTCCTCCAGAGTGCCTCTCACGCCAATGTAGCCATTTCCCAGGGCGAAGAGTGTCTCCCGAAAGCGTATTTCTTCCCCGCTAATATCGTCCTCAAATATAGCCCAATCTTCAGCTAATGGTCTTGGAGACATAGACTACCACCTGTGCTTTTACTTACCGCCCAGAACCTCTGTATACACCTTCTCGTAGCCATCCACCATAACATCGGCAGTGAACATCTTTTCCACCCTCTCACGGCATTTTCGGGGGTTAATTTCGTTAACATGCCTTACGGCATCTACAAATTCGTCCATCGTTTCCACTACGAAGCCGGTCTCGTTATGGGCAACAACCTCCGGCGCCGCCCCCCTTTTGAAGGTCACCACCGGGGTGCCACATGCCATTGCCTCAGCCATGGTAATTCCAAATGGCTCATCCCACTGTATGGGATACAGATACGCTTTCCCCCGGGAAAACATCTCCATTTTCTCCTTACTCCACTGTCCAACTTCGCCGATGAATTTAATCTTATCGCTGAGATGCGGCTTTATATACTGGTCAAAGTAGCTGCGCTCAGCTTTTTCATTGAGTTTGCCCGCCAGGACAAGCTTCACCCCGAGCCTTTCTGCTACCTCACATGCCAGGTGAGGTGCTTTTCCATCATTGAACCTCCCGATATAGAAGAAAAAGTCTTCCTTTTCCTCGGAGAAGGGATACTTGGGAAAATTTACTCCGTTGTAAACCGTGGCAGCGTAATTTAGCTCCGGGAAGCAAGTTTGTTGATAGTTACTTATGGTAACGAAATGTATTCCTGGATAATTTTTAAACAGGCTATAAAATCCCTTGTTCCCTTCGTCAAACGCACTGTGCAGGGTATGAACCACGGGGATATCCATAAATGCGGTAGAGCAAAGCCCTTCCTTCCAGGTATTGTCGTGTATTATGTCGTATCCACCCCGGGATATCTCAATATACGACGCCAGTGAATGCGTAACTGCTATGTTCAGAAAGTTCGATGGCGCGTCATCCAGATAGGATTTCATCTCCTTATCAAAGACAGTAAATTTATCTGCCTTTGTTACCGAGTCTGCTACGGTAAACAGGGTGACTTGATGACCCTTATCGGTAAGTCCATCTGCCCATAGACTAGCAAGAACTTCAATACCTCCATACCCTTTTGGCGGCACCTCGAACCACGGCGGGACAACAATGGCAATTCTCATCGTATATATCTCCTGCTCAGGGCATTTCCCGAAGAGCTTCTTCAGCTTTATTAAACATTATATCAACTGGAGCTTCCTTACCTGTCCATAGCTCAAAGGAAGCCGCCCCCTGATATACTAACATAGGTAACCCACCAAGAATATTCGCTCTTGCTTTCTGGGCTAGCTGCAATAGTGGTGTCAGCCGCGGGTTGAATACCAGGTCATAGACCAGAATACCTTCGGGAATTACATCGCCTGAGAGAGGCGATTGTTCCTGCTGAGGGCTATATTTCATTCCTATGGTAGTGCAATGGACTATTAATCGGCAGCGTTCAAAAGTATCAGCGGAATTTACGCTTTGCCAGGGCAAGACAGCGATTCTGGTTTTCAAGCCAGCTCGAGCTACATAGCGATTTATATGCTCGGCCAGGGCTTTGGACTTATCCAGTATCCCATCCATAATAGTTACTGAACTTACCTTGTTCTGCACCAGGGAAAAACAGACCGCCCTGGCAACCCCACCAGCACCTAGAATTGTCGCATCCTTGCCTTCAGATTCAAATTTACCTTCGCTGCGCAGTGCGTTGATAAATCCGTGAGCATCAGTGTTGAAGCCAAGCAGTCTATTATTTCTCTTCGCTATGGTATTAACAGCTCCAATCAAGTTTGCCAGTTCATCAATCTCATCCAGCAGAGGCAGAACTTTTTCCTTGTAAGGCGTGGTTACATTGGCTCCTAAATTCTCATGTTCCCTCAACCCGGCTACCCTGGAGCTAAGTTTCTCCGGCGCTGTTTCCCAGAGCTGGTATCGAATGTCGAGTTGATAGTAATCCAGAGCCGCCTGCTGAAAATAGGGGGAGATGGAGTGCTTAACAGGATAACCAATAAGACCGATGAAATCGGGCATTTAGTTCATCTCAGCGAGCTAATTGCTGCTCAGCTTAGCGACGATAAGGATAGCATAGTCCTTTACACTCTGCTAGCTCAGGTTTAGAGCCTCAAGAATCTATTTACCACCACCACAACCACCAGAACCACCAGGAGCGTTTTTGGGTAGTAAAGTTAAGCTCATCGCCATACACTATCGTCCCACCACCTTCCACCTTAGCTTTGAAGTAATAGGTAGTATTTGGTGATAAGCGCTGCAACCTGGCATTGAAAGCTCCAGTCCTTCTCTTCGGTCTTGGGCGAGTTTCTTTATCCAGAGAGCCAGAGGTAGTCCCCCATTCAAAGGAAACGCTCATAGAGCTAAAGTTACCCAGGTCATCCAGCCGTCCATTCAAGGTAGCCCCCCTAACAGTTATCCATATAGCATTATTAGTAGTTACTGAAGGCAGGGAGACTACATTAGCGGTAAGGTTAACCTCAGCGGTATTATTAGCGGCTTGAGCTGATGGACAAGGTGACCCAATAGCAGCCAGGGATATTATCAGGGCAAGAACTATCGCGATGAATTTCAATCTTTCTTCCTTCCACCTAACACAACTATAGCAGCTATTATTATTGCCGCACCAGCGGCACTCTTATCTTCCTTAACCTCAGCCGAGTCATCATCCGGAGAAAGCTACCTCCTGCGGACCTCAATATGAAGCACCCTGCTCACGGCAAAAACCACCACTGCAAGTACGACAATGCCGATGACTATCCAGCCCCATAGCGGCATGGTGAAGCTCTCACCACCTCCGGTCTGCGGCGGTAATGGCTGACCTTCAACTAAATTGGTAACATTAGCTTTTACCTTCACTGCCACGGCTACTGTTCCGCCGGTCATTCCGAGAAACCTTACATAGCCGTCATATGTGTGAGAGCCAAGTGTCTCATTTCCATAGAAGGTTAATTGTATATTTGCAGGCTCATCCGAGGATTCAATATGAATTGTGGTTGGCTCTACTCTCAATGGTATATCTACCAGGCTTATTTGCAGGTCACCGGTGAAGTAATAGACCTGAAAATCGGCTGTTGCGCTGCCATTGGCGGGAACTTCAAGCTCCGTTTCGCTGGGACTTATTCCCAGACTGGCAGCCAATACAGGTGCAGCCAATAACAATGGTATTAGCACTAACAAGCTGGCTAACTTTCTCAATTCTTCACCCCTTTTCTAATGGAGTGAGGGGGATGATTGCTCACCCCCCCCCTTCATTTTACTGGTTACACCGCACTAGCTGTGAAGATTAGCGTGCCTGATTCAAAACCTATAGGAGTGTAACCCGATGGCACTACTAGTTGAGTTTGAACCTCGTCAACTGCATTCATGAGTAATCCAGCTATCAGATTATCCCAATACCTGTAGGTCCAGATGTTGTTGTTTGTCATCTGGAGGTTACTGTAGAACAAAGCTGAACTACTCCCACTCACATCTGCATCAACATTGACTGTGCGTGTACCAATGTTCGTCACATTGATGTTGAACTGCTGAGAAGTGCTGCCCGGCAGCAAAGTACCAAAGTTAATACTGGTTGGGTTCACTGAGATGGCTACAATGTCAGGAACATTAGCAGTCAAGCTCACCGAACTGCCGGTGTCATCGTAGGTAATCAGGTTAGTCTCGAACAGGATCTTTGATACAATCGTCGAATTCCAGTTCATCCAACTCCCGTCATTAGGCCACTGAGGTGGTAAGTACTCTGTTGGAACCAGCCAAATCTTTGCACCGTGGCAATTGGTGTAGTTATCAGGGGCACCACAGTAGCTGATTTCAGCGATGTTGGCATCGGGGTCACAAGGTAAGTCCATATTCAGCTCTACTGAGCCAGCAGTTGCCGCAATGACACCACTCCCATCAGTTGTGAAGTTAGCAATCAAGGCACCAGGATTGCTACCGCCCCAGTCAACGAACCTGTCTGGTTGGTCGGCATAGTAGATCAGGCTGTAATTGGCACTAGCCGTTAGTCCAGTAGCACTAAAGCTGAAGTCGAATGTTAAGCCAGCTGAGTTGTAATTCAAGATTCCGTAAATACCGTCACCAGTTATCGGCTGCCAGCTAGCGTCCTTATTCTCCAGTGTCAGAGTCGGGTCACCTTGTGCCGCTACTGGAGCAGCCATCGTCAGGCTTAAGCCCAGCACCACTGCCAGTGTTAGTAATATGCTAACTAATTTTTTCATTTTTCCTCCTTTTTTACAGTTTTATGCCCGATTGGAGATTGCTTCGGCACTTCCTGCCTCGCAATGACAAAGGAGAAAACCCTCGCAATGACGAGGCGCAAGAACCTCACAATCACATTTGAGATTGCCCAGATCGACCACTCCTTGCTTAGTTCGTTGGGTTTCTTGAGTCTATTGAGTTCGAGCCCAGTGGACTCTTTAACTCTATAAACTCAACAAGGGAGCCTGGCATTATCCTTTATCTCATCGGGCATATCTAAACTTCACCTCATTTTTGATTTAAGGTGTGCCTTACAGGGTTCACCCTCATCTCAATCCTCTCCCGTCAAGGGAGAGGAAAATTCGAAAGAGAGATTGCTTCGGCACTTCGTGCCTCGCAATGACACGTCTCGGGAAGCCCGGTTGCCCAGGACCGACCAGCATAAAGCCCGAGGGCATCGGCTTGGATAATAGTCATATTCGAGATTCCGGCCTATCAATTATGTTCCTCCCTTTATAACGCCGCAGTAATGAACGAACCCTGGCAAGCAATTTCCTCGAGTTCAGGGGAGAGGTTAAATAGGCATCAGCACCCATTTCGAGCAGGTCAATTCCAGCCGCTTCCTCCCGCTCCCGCCCCATGATGATGATAGGAGTCTGGCATATTTCTCGGATGCGACCACAAAGGTCATCGCCATTCAACCTGTGGCTGCCTTCAGCCAGGAGTATAAGGTCGGGACGAACATTGGATATACCAGCCAGAGCTTCCTGTCCTCCCGAAACGCTTACCACATGAAAACCTGAGTCCCGTAATATCATAGTCAACTCGCCTCTCAGCACCGGGTCGGGATGAATTAATAAAATTGCCTCCATCCTTAGACTAAAAACTCAAACATAGTCTAATTGCTAAGGACAGAAAACTCAGTGACTTCTTGGTGGAAAAAGGTCTTTATTCGGTGGAAAAAGGTCTCTATTCGGTGGAAAAGGAAATTTATCCTGCGGAACTGCTGGACTCCGATAACTTGTAGCCCACACCCCTTTCAGTGAGGATGAGCTCTGGATGAGCAGGGTCTTGTTCGATTTTAGCTCTCAGGCGATAGATGTACTTCTTAAGAAAATCGGGGTCAGCTCGATAATCCGGCCCCCAGGCGCTGTGGAGTAAACTTGCACTGCTGACTATAGTTCCCGCATGTGTCACCAATTGGCAAACAATCTTGGACTCAATAGGGGTTAGCTTCACCACCTTTCCATCAACTAATACCTCATGGGCGGCACAATTTATCGTCAACTTGCCATTGAGGAAAGATAACGCAGACTCAGTGTTTTGAGCAGAATAGCGGCGGAGGATAGCATTGACCCTGGCGATAAATGCCATGGGTACGGAAGATAGGACAATCCAGTCATCGGCACCCATTTCCAGAGCCCTTACCTCATCGGTAACATCGTCTTGTTGGCTAATAATAACGATAGGCACATCAGAAAAGCTGCGAATCTGGCCTATGAAGTCAAAGCAGTCCACAGCAGCTGCTGAATGGTGATGAAGCATAACGATGTCCAGTTGTTCTCTATGGATTAGCTCCATACCCTCCCTGGCTTCAGTGGCCTGGAGCATGGTTAAACCCGGCCATCTCACCCTCAAAATGACAGAGATGGTCTCCACTAGGTCCCGGAAGTCAGCAAAAATCAGGACTTTCATCTTCTGTTGTTACTTTTGGATTTTAGTACTAGTACGATTTTCCCACACGAGCGTGTTTAAGTCAATAGCATTATCTTTACTTTACTTCACTTTACCTCCAAACCACAGGGGAAACGTCCTGTCTCGCGGGACTCCTGGGCAAAGGTAAAAACCTTGGAGCTCGGGGATAGTACTTTTGGGTGATTTACAGGGAAAAGAAGTTAGGTTAACATAAATGCAGATAACATAAATCAAGATATATGAGGATAAATAAGGTAGAGATAAGATGAAAGTGGAGTCAACGGATTCGGAGATGCTGACCACTGCAGAGGCAGCCAGGCTATTGCACGTTCATCCCAACACAATAAGGCAGTGGTCAAATAAAGGGCTGCTTCCTGCCTATCGCCTCGGGACAAGAGGTGACCGCAGGTTCAAACGGAAAGACATAGACCTCTTTATAACAGTGGATAAGCTTTTCACACGGTAGCTCCTTCACACACAAAAGACTAACAATCTTTGTTCAAGCTATCCAGGAATCCCTGAAGGATAATAGCCGCAGCCAAAGCATCCTGGTGCTGTTTTCGTTTATCCTTCCTGGTTCCTGCCTCAGCCATAAGCTTTTCAGCAACTACAGTCGATAGCCGCTCATCCCAAATTTCTATGTTGACTTCGCTAAGACGAGATTGCTTCGCTTCCCCTTCGCCAGGCTCAGGGCTTCGGCTCATCGCAATGATACCTTGGAGCTTTTCAATAAAAACCTCCACCTTTCTACTTTGCTGAGTCAAATGCCCGTCTAAGGAATAAGGTAAACCAACCACAACACATTCCACCCGATATCGCTCAACAAGTTTAATAATCTCAGTTATAACATCCTCCTGGTTTCTACGCTCAATCACAGTGAGAGGAATTGCTAATATTCCTTCAGGGTCACTTATTGCGACACCGGTTTTCTTATCTCCAATATCCAATCCGAGACTGCGCATGTTCACCTCCACAAGGAGATTATAATCCCCCTCTTTCCCCCTTTAAAAAGGGGGAAGATATAGGCAATGCAGAGCATCGAGGGAGAGGAGATTGAGATTGTTTAGCAACTCCCCTCTGTCATTGCGAGCGAAGCGTGGCAATCTCATGCCCACCTCTGAGATTGCTTCGTCGTTAACACTCCTCGCAATGACAGAAAAGGGTGTTCCTCGCAATGACAGAAAAGGGTGTTCCTCGCAATGACAAATAAACAACCTCAGGAGGTTTTCTCTGCGATGATACTTTCAACTGAGTCCAGCGCTTCATCCAGCCTGGTTGCATCCTTCCCCCCCGCCTGAGCCATCTCTGCTTTGCCTCCGCCACTGCCACCGGCAACCTTAGCTACCTTTTTGATAATGTCATTGGCATAGAAACCTCTGGCTACCAGATCAGGGGTAACCATGGCTAGAAAGCTGGGGTTATTGTTGTAGACTGTAGCCAAAACTATCACTGCGCTCTTTAATTTTCTGCGTAATATGTCACCCATCTCTCGAAGGACAGATTTGGTTAGCGGTGGTACTCTGGCTGACAAAAATGTTATCCCGCCTACCTGTTTGACTTGCTCAGTCAACGATTCGGTTATCTTTCGAGATAACTCCCTTTCCAACCAAAGTGAATGCTTATGCTCTGACTCCAGCTCGTTAACGAGAACTCCAACCTTGCCATGAACCTCGTCAGGTACGGTTTTTAATTCCCTGGCTATACTTTTGAGGGTAGCAGAATTCCTCTCGGCCAACGCTTCTGCTGTCCTGCCGGTCACCGCTTCAATTCGATGTAGACCAGTGCCAATGCTAGCTTCGCTCATTATGATGAAAAAACCAATTTCGCCGGTTGATTTCACGTGCGTGCCACCACAAAGCTCCGTACTTAGAGGCGGCTCACCAATTTTCACCACTCGAACCCTTTCACCATATTTCTCCTCAAATAAAGCAATAGCGCCCTCAGCAATAGCCTCGTCATAAGGAACGAGCTTCGATTTCACCGGTAAATTCTGCCGCATTTTCTCGTTAACCAAACCTTGAATTTCACTGAGCTGCGACTCAGGAATCGCTGCCAGGTGAGAGAAATCGAACCGGAACCCTTCTGGCTCGACTAAAGAGCCTCTCTGATAAACATGACCACCTAATATTTCCCTTAAGGCATATTGAAGCAAGTGAGTCGCAGTATGATTACGAGCAATGTCAAGACGATGGTCTATGTCAATTTTCGCCTCTACTTCATCACCCGTAGATATGCTTCCTTTAACGACCTTGCCATGATGAATTATCACATCTGAGGGGCTTCTAGCAGTACCTGTAATAGCCACCTCTCCCCTCTGGCTGCTGATTTTACCGGTATCGCCAACCTGTCCACCCATCTCACCGTAGAAAGGCGTTTTAGTAAGAATTATGTCAACTTGTGAACCTTTAGAGACGCTGTCGACATCCCTTTCTTCCACCATTATCTTAACGATTTCTCCCCGGCAAGCAGTTGCCTCATAACCAACAAACTCAGCTGGTCCAATGTCACCTTCTTCTGCTTTCCCTTCCCGTGATACTGAGCCACCTGCTGTTATCGTGCCTCCAACAGGAACGGTAAATTTCTGCCCTGCCCTCGCCCTCTCTCGCTGCTTTTCCATCTCAGCCTTAAAACCACCAAAATCAACGGATAATCCCCTTTCCCGGGCAATCTCAGCAGTTAGTTCCGCAGGAAACCCGTAGGTATCATAAAGCCTGAATACTTGCTCGCTTGGCAAGAAGTTTTCCCCTTGCTTTACAGTTTCCTCAATCAGCTCTTCCACCAGAGTAAGTCCGGTTTCTAAAGTGCCAATGAATTTTTCCTCCTCCGCCCTGGTAATTTGCTCAATGATAGCTTGATTGACAATTAGTTCGGGGTATACATGCTTCATCCTGCTAACAGCAGCGGTGGTGATTTCAGAGAGGAAAGGCGTACGCAGGCCAAGCCTTCTTCCGAACAGAGAGGCACGCCGCAATATTCGCCGCAGCACATATCCCCTACCTTCGTTTGAAGGCAGAACACCATCAGCGATAAGAAAAGCAATACCACGACTATGTTCAACAACAATCCTTATAGCGCGGTCAATATCTTTGTCCTCACCGTAGCTTTTCCTCGCTAGCTGAGTAACTCGTTCTATTAAGGGAAGGAAAATGTCTGTTTCGTAACACGAGGGCTTGCCCTGGACAGCGGCTACAGTCCGTTCCAGTCCCATGCCGGTATCGATGTTCGGCTTGGACAAAGGGATACGCTTACCATCGGTGGTCTGATTATATTGAGTGAACACCAGATTCCATATTTCCGAAAAGCGTCCACATTCACAATTAGGCTTACATTCAGGTCTGCCACAGCCGAATTCCTCGCCATGGTCATAATGAATTTCGCTGCAAGGTCCACAAGGTCCCGAGCCGCCGGTGGGTCCCCAAAAATTATCTTCGTCGCCAAACCGCAATATTCTCTCCGCAGGAATACCTACTTGCCGCCAATAATCAAAAGCCTCGTCATCATCAAGGTAAACACTTATCCACAATCGCTCCCTGGGGAGTTTTAGGTACTCAGTGACAAATTCCCATGCCCAGAAGATAGCCTCTTCCTTGAAATAATCTCCTACACTGAAATTCCCCAGCATCTCAAAAAGGGTAAGATGCCTGCTATCGCCAACGGAATCTATATCGGTGGTGCGGAAACACTTCTGGCAAGAAGCTAGTCGTGGTCCTGGTGGCTTTTGTAATCCTAAGAAATATGGCTTAATCTGTACCATACCCGCGGTGGTCAATAGCAAGGTGGTGTCCTTGTGGGGAATTAAAGATGAGCTGGGAATAACCCTGTGTGCCTTTTGCTCAAAAAAGCTTAAAAAGACTTCCCTGACATCGTCGCTAGTCACTTTTCCATTGCCTTCAATTCCACAAATTGAGGCTAGCCACTAGGTATGTTAGCATAAACATTTATATGGAACAAAAACAGATCAGAAACTTCTGCATCATCGCTCATATTGACCACGGCAAGTCGACTTTGGTCGACCGCCTCCTGGAAGTAACCAAAACTATACCTGAACGGCAAATGCAGGAACAATTCTTAGACCAAATGGAACTAGAGAGGGAAAGGAGAATCACTATCAAAGCCAAGGCGGTGCGTATGAACTATAAGGCGCCGAATGGTCAAGAATACCAACTAAATCTGATTGATACACCGGGACACGTTGATTTTACCTATGAAGTGTCGCGCAGTTTAGCTGCTGTGGAAGGCGCTATTCTGGTAGTCGATGCCTCTCAAGGAATCCAGGCCCAAACTCTGGCTAACGTGTCAATTGCTATGGAGCACAACCTCCATCTTATTCCGGTGATTAACAAGATTGACCTGCCTAACGCTCAACCAAGCGAGGTAGCTGAAGCACTGGAACAGGTTTTAGGATTCGATGAAGGGGAAATTATCTTCGCTTCAGCCAAGGAAGGCAAGGGGATAGGTAAAGTTATGCAAGCTATCATCGAGAGGATACCATCACCGCCGAGAAATCAAGATGCTCCGTTAAGGGCGTTAATCTTCGACTCTAAATATGACGCCTATAAGGGCGTTGTCGCCTTCATCAGAATCGTTGATGGCAATATTTCAGCGGGTGAGCAATTGAAACTAATGTCCACAGGTAAACTGTCCGAAGCATTAGAAGTCGGCATTTTCAAGCCTGAAATGCTCCCACTACCAGTTTTAAACGCCGGAGAGGTTGGTTATATCGCTACGGGGCTAAAGAATGCTAGCGATTGCCGTGTAGGTGACACAATCACTTCAGGCCTTAATTCTGCTTCTCAAGCCCTACCAGGCTACCGCCCAACAAAGCCAATGGTCTTTGCCGGACTTTATCCTATGGAAGTAAAGGATTTCCGCAATCTCCGTGACGCATTGGATAAGCTGAGGCTAAGCGATGCTTCGCTATCCTATGAACCAGAGAGCAGCAATGCACTGGGCTCAGGATTTCGCTGCGGATTCCTGGGCCTATTGCACATGGATATTGTCCGAGAGCGCCTGGAAAGAGAATATGGGTTAAGGATATTGATTACCGCACCCAGCATAGCATATCAATTACATAAGAGGGATGGCACGACAGTCATGGTAGATAATCCAGCAAGGCTGCCACCATCCTACGAAGTCAAGGAAATCGACGAACCCTGGATATCCGCCAGCATTATTACTCCAAACAAGTATATTGGCGCTCTGATGGAGTTGTTACCACTTTACAAAGGACAATTCCAACAAATGGAATATTTAAGAGAAAACAAAGAGGAAGGCGACTCCATCTGGAAGCAAGCCATACTAAAGTATAATATGCCACTAAGTGCTATTCTTGTTGACTTTCACGATCGCCTCAAATCATGCACACAAGGTTATGCCTCTTTAGACTACACTTTTGGTGAGTATCACCCGGTGCATTTAGCAAAACTGGAAATTCTAGTTAACAACCAGTCTATCGATGCGCTATCCCGTATTGTCCATGCTGATCAAGCCTCCGTTGAAGGGAGAGCACTAGTTAAGAAGCTTAGACAGCTTATCCCGAGACAGCTATTTGATGTAGCCATCCAATCAGCGGTTGACGGGAAAATAATCGCTCGAGAAACCGTTAAGGCACTGAGAAAAAATGTGCTCGCTAAATGCTATGGAGGCGATGTCACACGCAAACGGAAGCTCCTGGAAAAACAAGCCGAGGGCAAAAAACGATTAAAGAAGGTAGGGAAAGTCGAAATCCCTGAGGAAGCCTTCATGACAATGCTAAAAAGGGATTAAGTTTGGCAATTTATTTAATTTTTGTGCTCAAACTATTGACATGCAAATTGTCGGTTTGTTATTCTGCTAGCTACAACAGTAATAAAGGAGGGAGGTTAAGATATGGCAACAGCTTATTGTGTAAAGTGTCGACGCAAGGTTGACATTAAGGATCCAAGAAACGTTACCCTTAAAAATGGGCGCCCGGCAGTACAAGGTGTTTGCCCCAGATGCGGTACAAAGGTATTCCGCATCGGCAAAGGCTAAACAGAGTTACTTATCCCGCTCTGGGAAGTTTAAGCTTTGTTTAAAAAAGGGCGGAGGTTCCCTCCGCCCTTAGCTTATCGGCTTAGAAGGAGAGGGGTTATGTGCCCCTCTATATGTTTGTGTTTTTGCTACACTGTATTTGTATCTTAATATCTATCATTACTTTTGGATTTAAGGTAAATTTGCTGCTGCCTTGGATTTTATTGAACTAAGCACTGAGTTGGTATACCAGAAGGATGAGCTTTGGCCGTAAGCATTACAATTTACGGTGGTGCAGGAACAATCGGCGGAAACAAGATTTTACTTGAAGCCGATGACACTACCGTAGCTTTTGATTTCGGCATTAATTACAGCCTCTGGTCTCAATACTTTGAAGAATATTTAAAACCCCGAACTGCGAGAGGGGTAGTTGATTTATTTGAAATCGGTCTTCTTCCTCCCCTCAAAGGCATATATCGCAAAGACCTTGCACCCTCCTGGGAAAACATATGGGATAGAGTAAGTCCAAATACCAGGGTTAGAGAAATACATCTGGATGCTGTGCTACTCTCCCATGCTCACCTTGACCATAGCGGCCACATATCTTTTTTACACCACGATATTCCCATTGTCTGTAGCACAACCACCGCATTTCTGGTTAAGGCAATCCAAGATTCAAGTAGAGGAGACTTTGAAAAAGAGGTATGCTATGCCATTCCCCGGGAGGAACAAGATCATCGATTCACTCCCGGGGATTATCAGCAATATCGTTCGATTCAAAGACAATTTTGCTTCACTGACGCAAAACTACTACCCACCGAAGCCAGTAAATTCTGGCAAAAATCTCCTACCCGCAGGAAGATAGAGTCCAAGCAGCCAATAACCACTACCTCGATTGGCAATCTGGCAATCAGGAATTTTCCCGTTGACCACTCTATATACGGAGCAACCGCCTTTGCTGTCAAGACAAGCCAGGGTTGGGTGGTTTATACCGGTGACCTGCGTCTCCATGGCAAGATGGGACATTTGACCAGGAAATTTATCAGCGAGGCAAAGGCTCTTCATCCAATCGTGCTACTATGCGAAGGAACAAACATCAAAGAAGAAGGCAGCAATATTACAGAAGAAATGGTTCTTAACAATGCACTCAGCAAGGTATTACAAGCCCAAGGCAAGCTGGTAATAGCCGATTTTGGTCCCAGAAACCTGGAAAGGCTGTTCACGTTCAAAGAGGTCGCCAGGCAATGCAATCGAAAGCTGGTAATACTGCCTAGAGATGCCTATCTGTTACAATCTCTGCACCTGGTAATGGAAGAAGTTCCTGACCCCGTTGAAGACGAGACAATTACTTTATACACAGAAGCAAGAAGTGCTATGGATTGGGAGAAGCATTTATACACTCAGTACAGGAAAAAGGGGGAATGTGTCCACCCCGATGATATTAGACGAGCTCAAGGAGATTATATCCTCTGCTTCAGCTTTTGGGATATTAACAAATTAATTGATATTTGCCCCAGTGAAGGTGGCATTTATATTTACTCCTCAAGCGAGGCATTCGATGAAGAGCAACGCATTGATGTCAAGAGATTGAAACAGTGGCTTGCACATTTCAAGCTCCTACCCGTGGGTATTCCGAGCGCAAAAACAGGCAAAGTGGCAGCAAGTGAACAGGGCTTTCACAGTTCCGGACACGCTTCAGGACCAGAGTTGCTAGAACTGATAGAGGCTATAAGTCCAGAGGTTGTTATCCCAATACACACAGAACATCCCAGATTCTTTGCCAGTAAACTCAGCTCCATTATGCAGGTGCGCATACCCAAAATCGGAGTGCCAATCAAGCTATAATCTTTAACCAAAAGTTGCACTTTAAACAATTCTATGATAAATGTAGGGTTAGTTATGGCTGAGATATTCACTATAGGGTGGCTTGAAGGAAGCGGTATCAGGATTCTGGTCATCATTGCCATTGCTGCTGCTTTATATTTTGTGCTGCGTCACCTTATACCGGTGCTGATCAAGAGGACAGTGACACAACGCATGAAAGGGGGGTTTGAAGAAGAGATAAAACAAAGAAGTGATACCCTGTCTTCGCTGTTAACAAGAATAGCCCTAGGCATAGTTGTCATCCTCGCTTTGGTCACTATTCTTCCCGAGTTCGGAATAAATATCACGGCGATGTTAGCCGGGCTTGGCGTCATAGGTATCGCTGTTGGCTTCGGGGCGCAGACTTTAATCAGAGATTATCTCAGTGGCATTTTTATCCTGTTAGAGGACCAATATGATGTCGGTGATGTGGTTAGAATTGCCGGCATCGCTGGCCTGGTTGAGGAAGTAGGTCTACGCCGCACCGTTCTTAGAGACCTGGACGGTATAGTTCATTCCATTTCTAACGGTGAAATTAAAACAGCCAGTAATTTCACAAGGGGGTATTCCAGAGTAAACCTGAATATTTCAGTGGCTTATGGAGAAGACCTTGACCGCGTTATCAAGGTCATAAATAGAGTGTGCAAGGAAATGGCTGAAGACCCTGAATGGAACGCAGACTTTATCACCACGCCGCAGGTGCTCAGAGTAAATAATCTTGGGGATTCCGGCATTGACATCAAAATACTGGGGGATACCAAACCAATAAGGCAATGGGCTGTGATGGGCGAGTTAAGACTGCGGCTTAAGAGAACATTCGACGCTGAAGGAATTGAGATTCCATGGCCACATACCAAAGTTTACTTTGGCAATGCTATCCCTGAAATGGAAGAGGCTCAGCAGCCATCCAGGAAATCCACAGCTACCAAGAAGAGTAAGAAGACATCTTAATATCTTTCTACAACGTTGTTAGAGTGTGTCCCTTTGCTATAGCACAACTCGGCTATTAGTAGCTCGAGAGCAATCCGGTCATTATATCTACCCGTCTTAATATCCACATCAGCCTCTAACAGCCTGCCGTATGCTTGCTTTATACGCTCGAAGTCGTATGATTTGGCCTGGTCAAGCGTCTTATCCAAAGCATAACTTTTCAAGCCCAATTTAGCCTGGATTTGAGTTGGTGACAATCGCGAACTCAATTCCTTAGTTTGTACTATCAAGCGAAGTTGCCTGGTAATCATGACCAAGACGTAAGCGGACGAAGCTCCTTCTTGGTACAATCGATGAAGTATCCTGTGAGCTATTTCGGGTTGTCTTTCAAGCACAGCATCTACCAAAGCAAAGATATTGGCTTCCTGCGCATAGCTTACCAATTGTCTGACGTCATTTTCCTCGATGCTGCGCCCTTCCGCATAAAGGAGAAGTTTATCGATTTCGTTGCTCATCGCCCATAGGTTCCCACCGATAAGCTCAGCAAGCAAATTTGCTGCTTCAGGTGTAATAGCGCCATTTTTTTTAGTCACCCATTGCTGTATCCAGGTTGTTAACCTTTTACTTCGCAGCAGGGAGAAAACCCTCAATTTAGCCAATGGTGAAAGCTCCTTCAATAACGGGTTTTGTTTGCTTAATTTACCATCGATTAACACTAACACCGTAGTTGGCGCTCTTTGTTCAATGCAACAACGAAGATCCTTCCACTCCCCCAGCCCACCGTCAGCTTTAGTAATAGCACGGCCAGGATGTAACTTGCTTGCCCTTGCCTCAAAATGCTTGAGCAAACCCTTAACCACCACTAACCGATATGGCGCCAGGAAAGGAACAGTGTTGCAATTATGCCTGAGCTCGTTTAAAGTCAAATGTTCACCATCCAAGCTCAGAGTGTTGACTGCCAGCGTTCCCGCATCACCTAATCCTTCCTTGATCTCACCCAAAGCCTGGTGAATAGAGAAATCGTCTTCCCCGTAAAGGATGTAGAACATCTTTTACATTTTATCATGGCATTGATTACCTCTGTTATCAAGTTGAAGCTCAAGGTTGTGGTAAAATGTGGATATGAAAATTGCCATTACAGGCTTGCCCAAAAGTGGAAAAACAACTATTTTTAACGCTTTGACCAAAGGCAAGGTTGAAGTTACCGCTTATTCTTCATCACTGACCCCTAATGTAGGGATAACCAAGGTATCCGATTCGCGGTTAGAGGTACTTCAAAATATGTTCCAGCCTAAGAAAACCGTTCCAGCTGAAGTCACTTATGTGGATATTGCCGGCTTCTCTAAATCTTCACACCGTGGTGGAGGGATAGAAGGAGAATCTCTAAACTACCTGACTACTGCTGATGCTTTGCTTCAAGTAGTTCGCGCTTTTGAAGACGAAAACCTTCCACATCCTGAAGGAAGCATAGACCCTCAGCGAGATATAGCTAACTTAGATTTAGAGCTTGCCTTTTCCGATTTGACGATAATTGAAAGGAGACTGATAAAACTGGAAGAGGCTCTAAAAGGAGCTAAAGCTTCAGAGCATGAAGCATATTTGAAGGAACAACACTTGCTACAGAAAATAAAATCGGGGCTGGAAAAGGATCTACCTATAAGGCAACACGATATCACTAAAGAGGAGCTAAAGGCATTATCCAACTACCAATTTCTCACAGTTAAACCAATGATGGTTGTTCTCAACATTGGGGAGGAACAAATACCGCAAGCCACATTGCTGGAAAACAAGCTGGATTCTGTCTACCATCAATTTGCTATAGTAGCCTTGTGCGGAAAGCTGGAAATGGAATTAGCGCAACTCAACGACGCCGAAGCTGCGGAATTTCGTGAATCGATGGGGCTAACTACCTCCGCAGTCGATCGAATTATCGATCTTTCTTACCACCTTCTAGGATTCATTTCCTTTTTCACCACAGCCTCTGCTGAGTTAAAGGCCTGGACTATCCCCGGTGGTACATTAGCAGTGAAGGCAGCTGGTAAAATCCACTCGGACATGGAAAGAGGATTCATCCGAGCTGAGGTAATCAGCTACAATGATTTACAGAAGTGCGGCAGTCTAGCTGAGGCAAGGAAAAGAGGCATGCTCAGAATAGAAGGAAAAAACTACGTTGTGAAGGACGGAGATATAGTTACTTTCCTGTTTAACGTTTGATGAAGAATCCTGTTTACATTCGCGTTTTAAGGAACGACCGTTTGGAAAAACTGACTTTGTAGTGTACCATTTTTGTGAAAATCAGCATAAGGAGTAAAAGCATGTGTGAATTATGTGAAAAATATGGAGATAACGGTAGTCGGTGGTATCTGAATCCACAGAACTATGCCAGGCCGTTATACAAGAAAGTGGAGAAGGGAAAGGAAAAGGAGCCAATGATTTTGACCGAGCTTCAAGGACCATTCTATTACAAACCATTGATAGAGCTAAAAGATGACCCCGAAGCCTTTGAAAAGATGCGAGAAGGATACTCAAAATTCCATGAAACAATGGGTGGACAGGTTGTATGCCTGGAGGATGCCAAGAAAATGGTCGAGATAGCTCAGCCAATAGCCAGGATGGATTGCATCTGCAGGAGGATTACGCGAGCGACTTTGGAGGATGGGAAACAGCGTCCTCGTACCTGTCTTGGGGTAGGTGTTGGAATGTTTCGATGGGAGGAATGGCCAGAGAGGTACAAAGGTGGCGTGGAGTTTCTCTCCACTGAAGAGGCAAAAAAACACATTGAACACTGGCATAAGCGGGGAATGGTCATAACAATAATGACCTTCGGCACTCCCTACATTGGTGGCATTTGCCTTTGTGATTATCCTGATTGTCTTGCTATAAGGATGAGGTTGGACTACGGAATAAAGCCCATGTTGCTGAAAGGACATCAAGTAGCGAAGGTAAATTATGAGGAGTGCACAGGATGCGGCACCTGTGTACAACGATGCCAGTTTGGGGCCATAAAAATGGAAGTTACCACGAAAAAGTCCAATATCGATATGACGCGTTGCTTTGGTTGTGGGGTATGTGCCTATGCCTGCCCGCAAGATGCCATAAGCCTTATCGACCGTGAGAAGCTCCCCGCTTTAAAGGAGGAATGGTAAGGTGATACCTCAAATCGAGATAGATAAAAATAAATGCCCTACTCCCTACGAATGTAAAAAATGCCTCCAAATCTGTCCTCAGGCTGTTTTTGCAGTCGCTCCCACCAAAGTTGAGCGTTTCAAAGAAACCGCTCCCGAGGATTATGAGGTTCAAGCGGTATTCAAGGATAAATGCGTATTATGCATGGATTGCGTTAAAGTGTGTCCCACCGGGGCAATAAAAATAAAGGTTAGGAGTAACTAAATGGAGAAATATAACCTCGATCTTGATGAGGAAATGATAAACGAACTCTCAGAGGAATTTGCCCCGCTGAATTTTGTGAAGACATTAAAATTATCGGAGTCTCATACTATTGAAGATGCAAAAGCCTCCTTAGAACAATACGGGAGAGAATTAGCCCGTAGGAGTATCGAAAAAGGGGAGAAAAAGATTGATAGAGTTTACCACGTTATGAAAAAAGCCATGGAAAAAACAGGTGAGATGAAATTTCCCTTCATCCCACAAAGATATTTCGAAATAGCATACCTGAGCATCCAACCATTTCGAAGGCTGAGGATAGTCACCAATAGCCCGAAAATCTTCTCCTTCAGGCTTAATGAATGTAGCCTTTACAAGGCTATAGAGGAGGAATACGGGAAGGAAGCAGCGGATAAGATGGTATGTAAATCGGCTTGCTTTGCGCTCATAGAGGAAATACTCGCTCACTTCGACTTCGACATCAAGCCCTCATTAGAAGCTAGCATGGCAGATGACGGGAAGTGCCAGTTCAAAATTGAGCGGTAGGTCAGCAATTTGTGAGGCTGACAAGACAAACGCGTGCATCCTTTATCGTAAAGTGGGCTAAAACCCTAGCTTCAAGGTTACTATCTCAAAAGGCTTCACTTTCATTCTTAGCGTATTGCCAGATGGTTTCAGCTCAAATTCTTCATGCTCCAGCAAATCAACAACCGCCGTCCTTTTAATCTCTCGGAATAGTTCAATCTCAGCCATCGTTTCCTCCCCCTTTGATTCAAAGAACCGTAATATCACCTCATCGCTGTCCTCAGCTTTCTTAAAAGCTGACAAGATGAGGTTATCGGGCCTCAGCTCGAGGAAAGATTGCCCACGCTGTACCCCCTCACCAAGATATACCTGCGACGCCGCTAGAGAGAGACTAAACTCTTCTGCCCTCCTGAAGGAATTCGCCTCCTTCCAGTCCCTGGCGTGTGGATATAGAGCGTACTCATAAGCATATAACCCGATTTCCGTAGCCTTAGGTGTAGGCACAAACGGTCCACTTTCACCATCTGCCGAAAGGGTAGACACGCTTCTAAGCAGGGTAAGATAAACATAGCCTTCCCCCATCTCATTTATAGGTATTCCCCGGCCGAAGAAGGTTACACCTCTATCCCTGGCGCTGCAATCAACCCAGCTCAAGGAGGGAACTTCAAAAGACACCCCAGATATGAACTTCCCTGGTTCCCCTATGACACCAAATTGCGTTGCGCGGGAATAATTCGGCTGCATTATTCTGGTATCGAATCTATTCCTGATGCGCACGTCAGGGTGTTTATTATTAATCTGAAGCGCAAAGTCGATTCTAGGGATATCCCGATACACGGTGATTTCCTTATATACCTCAATGCTTTTATGTCTATAAAGGAGGGGTTTATATTTCTCACGCAGCCTATAAGGCCATATAAGACTATAGTATGCATCTTGAAAAGTTATCTTGGCTCTCTGGTTATTGACCTCTATATTGAAACTGACAGGTTTGAAATCCCCAAAACGAATCCCTTCACCACCTTCAGTGTGTATCGGCCTTTCCAATCTGCTGTGATGGAAATAAAGATCTCCTATCTCGTCATCAATGATGAGTTCATTACCTCTTATTAATAGCTTCCCATTGTTATCATAAACTTCGACAATTCCCGTTTTATCATCTACCCACAGGGTGAAGAAGGGAGTGACCAACTTGTTTCCCTCTGCTTCTATTTTACCGGTGGGCTTCTTAGTCCTCTCAATTATGTCATAAATCTTATAACCCAAAGGTGGTACCTTAGCCATGAAGCCCAGCTTGGCTTTGGTAAAGCCACCACCACTAGCCTTTTCAATCTCTAATACCTGACATTCTATCTCATCATCGTCGTCTTTCAAGCCAGGCTCGTTTATGCCACTGGAATTAGCATCAAGCCCCACCTCAACCCAATCAGTCACCCACCAGGGAAAGACATTAAAAACCACCACTTTGCTTGAGCCATTTTCTTGCTCACCGATGATATATTCCTTACATTCATTGATTAGCTCGCCTAACTCCTGCCTCATAGAGTTAAAGTGGCCTTCTACCTCCTCATAAATTTCATCTACGCTACATCCGTTTATTACGTCGTGGAAGGCGATGAAAAGAAGCTTCTCCCAGTTCCGCCTCATAACTTCACCAGGGTATTGTCTCCCCAACAACCAAGCTATAGTAGCAAGTCCCTCAGCAGTTACAATTAATCTCTCACATTCTCTGGTGCCCAATATTACCCACACCCTGCTGGAGGACACATCGGGAAAAACCTTCGCGACTTCGTCATCATACATTTCACCATCTATCACCTCGAATTCCTTCCCCTGTTGTTCTAAAGCGGTAAAGAATTCGCTTGGGGTAGCGATCTCCATAAAGCTGCCTTTATGAGTTTTGTTCCAACTATCAACTGCATCAAGTATTTCTTCCTGAGGAGGGATCGATCCGCTACCCGAAGGCATGAGTATTTGCGAAGTGACTGCAACTTCGCTGAGAGCACTAAACGATTGCTCCAGCTTATCCACATATAATCCTGCTCTATAACCTAGAGGCATCCAGTGAGACAGGATAGTTGTTCCATCCAACCCCTCCCACAAAAACTCGCTTACCCTGTTCCCAACACTTTCACCCAAACCTCTTCTAAAGGCAAGCCACTTATATCCTGCTTTCTTGTAAATTTGGGGCAATTGAGCGTTTAAGCCAAAGTTGTCGGCTGCCCAAGCTACAGGAACATCCACGCCAAAGTTTTCCTTGGCATATCTCTTCCCGAAGAGAATCTCCCTTATCAATACTTCGCCAGCGGGACGCATAGTATCCGGCATAAGCCATTGACCATCAACGATCTCCAGCTTTCCCTTCTGGATCATTTCCTTCAGCCCTGACCATAACTCTGGATTTCTCTCCTCGAAAGCTTTCAACAAAAAACATTGCTCTATACAGAACTTAAATTCCGATTTCCGCATAAGTTCCAGAGCTTCGGAATAGATAAGCTCATTTATCTGGTAGTAATCATCCTTGGTGAAAGCCCAGGCTACATCGAAATGAGTATGGGGAACGACATATATCGTTTGCATTTCAACCTCCAAATATCTCTTTTATTGCTCTGCTCCACCCCTCGGGTCCAATTCCTTGAACCTTGCGCAAATTAGGCACATCTATATTTTCCCAGGTATAATCTCTCTTCTGCACCAAGATTGGTATATCAACTGTAGAAAGCATCGGCAAATCATTGAGGCTATCACCTAGTCCAATAGTCTCTATTTCACCCCACATCTCACGATATAATCCAGTCACAATCTTTACCGCTTTACCTTTATCATTATCTCCCATAACACCGTAAAACCGTCCCCCATGCGTCCAGTTAAGGCCGGCCTGCTTAATCTTCTGTAAGAACTCATCTATCTCCCCGGAGGTAATGGGAGATTGCTTCGCTTCGCTCTCAATGATAACCGTCTCATCATACTCCCTCTGTTTAGCTAATTTAGCAGAGTCGATATCTAAACCAGTTTCCTCAGCTACTTCCTCATCACTCATATCGCCAAAGCCTCTAAAGCGAAGTCCACTCTCTTCTCTCACCTTACTCAGCAATTGTCTAACCTTCTTATAAGAAGTGCCTAACTCAATGACCAATAGCTCATTGACACTTTTGTGGTACTCAAACGAAAACGGGAAATAACCTCGCGGTATGAAAATGGCGCCTCCGTTTTCTACTATAAAAGGATGAAAACTTTCCAATTTACGACGGTATACCTCTTGTTCTGCTCTGGTCTTCGCTGAACAAAATATCAAAGGTACCCCAATTTCCTTGAGTCGCTTTACTCCAGCAATAGATTTTTCATATGAATAAGTAACCAAGTCGAGAAGGGTGCCATCTAAGTCAGTGAATACAATTTGCCTCATCTTTAGCAGTTAAACAACCTCGTTCGGCTCAATTGAAGCACCTTTGGGTAATCTGCTGCCCTCTTTGACTCTCACCCTGTCACCTAAAACACAGTTATCCAAAATTTCGCTTCGTTGCTCAATGTAGCAATTAGAAGCAATAATACAATTCCTGAGCTTCACTTCTTTACCAACTTTGCAGTTTTGCCACAACACCACTCCTTCTACTATAGTATCCTGCCCTATTTGACAGCCAGGACCAATAATGGCAGGGCCTTTTATTACCGAATCTTTATCAATAAAGCAGCTTTCACCAATTATTGCTGGGCCCTCGATTTGAGCTGAAGGGTGAACAAAACTCTCTCCCTCCAGTTTTACATCCTTATCGCTAACATAACGATGGAGTAGGTCACGACTTAGTCTGAAGTACTTCTCAGGTGTGCCAATATCAATCCAATAGGATTCAAATGGGTAGCCGTAGATAGCTTGCCCTTCTTCCAGAAGCGGAGGGAAAACATCGTGTTCGAATGAGAAAAAAGTATTGGAGGCAACATAGCCCAAGATATCAGGCTCCAGAACATAGACGCCAGCATTAATCATGTTGGTGGTCACTTCACTCCAACGTGGTTTCTCTATAAAATGCCTTACTCTACTCTGTCCGTCAGTCTCTACCACTCCGTAGATAGTGGGGTTTTCCACTGGCGTCAAGGCTATTGTGGCAATAGCCCTTCTTTCACAGTGAAAATTTATCATGGCAGTTAAATCAAGAGCAGTGAAAATATCACCATTCAAAACAATAAAGGATTCATCCAACAATTTTTCAGCATTTTTTATTGCTCCCGCAGTTCCCAATGGAAAATCCTCCACAGAATAGGTTAACTTCACACCAAATCCACTACCATCACCAAAGTAAGCCTGCACCTGTTCAGACACTTGCCCCACCGCAAGTATTATGTCAACAATTTTGTGTTTCTTAAGATAATTGATAAGGTGTTCCAGAAAAGGACGATTCAATACAGGAACCATTGTTTTAGGAGTATTATAGGTAAGTGGGCGTAACCTGGTTCCTTCTCCCCCAGCTAAGATAACCGCCTTCATGAGCTTTTCACTTTCACCAAGTTTACCTTGCCCCAATTACATGGGTCAACGCTTTTGTTCATCAAGGCTTACTCCACAATTTTGCGTTACCCGAGTCACTCTGTTAAAATAGCCCTCACTTGTTGCTCTTCGGAATGAAAATAATATGAGTCAATTAGTTGGCGTTTTCAGCCAGGATGGTAGCGAAGGAAGAGATAAATTAACTACCATGCTGGAAGCCTTCCGCCCTCAACATGCTACTAAAGCTAATTCCGATAGCAATGAACACCAGTGGTTACTCAGTTCATCCTTTGAAAATGTAACTGGCAACACCGCCTTAGCTGAACTATTTTCACCTATCGACATAAAAAATCTGGAATATCCTTATTTAGATTACGGCGATAACCTGGTATTGATGTTTGATGGTCAGTTTTATAACCCATCTTCAATAATATCTGAGCTCCCTCACAATCGTCGCCTGACCGAGAACGCTAGTGCCGAGGGACTAGTTCATCTACTGAAACAACAGCGCGGCAACCTTGAACAAAAGATAAAGAAAGTGGTAAAGGACCTGGATGGGAATTATGCTTTGGTGGCTAGCAACAGTGACCAAACAATAGTAATGCGGGACCTTTTAGGCACAAAGCCCCTCTATATTGCTAAAGACGGCAATCTTTCAGCTTTTGCATCCAATAAAAAAGCTCTATGGAAAATAGGGTTAAGCAATGTCATGCCTTTGAGAGCAAACATGCTCGCCGTATTTAATAAAAAGGGCATCAGAATCAAAAAGGCTTTCCTTCTCAGCAAAAGTGAGATTGAAATAAAAGACCTGGGGCAAGCTGTAAATTACTACCACGAAGCTATTTGTTCGTCGGTGCGAAAAAGGTTAACGGATGTAGATAAAGTTGGTGTGTTGTTATCCGGAGGTGTGGATAGCTGTTTAATAGCAAAATTGGTGTCGGATATTGCTTCCTCTAATGGAATAAAGGTGACTGCCTACACCGCTGGTTTTGCTGATTCTCCTGATATGCTCCTGGTCAAGCGATTCGCCAGGAAAATGGGAATTGACTACAGGGTAAAGGTATTAAGCACCGACGATGTCCAGAAGTATATTCCCAAGGTGATTGATGTGGTGGAGGAAAGAGATTTTATTCAAATTGAAGCTGGCATCGCTATTTATGCCGCAGCTGACATGGCCAGTCAAGATGGCATAAAGGTCATCTTCTCAGGGCAGGGAGCAGATGAACTATGGGGTGGATATAGCTGGTACCCCGATGTCTTAGGCAAGGATGGGCGTCAAGAACTCTCCCGAAGGATGTGGGATGACTTCACCCTGGCTGATGTAGAGACCTTGGACAGGGAAAATAAGATAGCTAAGGTACACGAAATGGAAGTGATGTTTCCTTACCTTGATTCGGAAGTAGTAAAAGTAGCTATGAGTGTAGCGCCTGAGTTAAAAGTAACTTCTAAAAATGACCGAACAGGAAAGCATCCCCATCGCCGGCTTGCCCGAAAAATAGGAGTCCCCCAAAAATATGCCTACAGAAACAAGGAGGCTGCTCAACATAGCAGTGGTATCCACAACATATTGGACACAATAGCTACGAGGAATGGTTTTAATGCCGATTTAGCTAACAAAATCGGTTATGCCAGTAATAAAGTAACTACCAAAAAGATGGGTAGTTCTTCACGATATGGCTACCGATATGCCAGGAGTGCTATCTGGCAAATACCCGAACATGTACAGCTTTATTTAGATATCACAGCATATAACGAAGAGATGCTTAACGAGCCGGAAAAAGAGAAAATACAGTCTTTCGTGGATAAAATATAAATCCCTTATTCCTCATGTAAGGCATAAAATGCATCAAGGTGCTTTTTTATAGCATTCATAAACTTCGCACTGTCTACTTTACCTATCGGAGCATTGAAATGTGGAACAGGTGGTTCTTCCCCAGCACTTAAAGCTCCCTGGTTGACCAGTTCTCTTAGTACAAGTTTTTTTGTCCCTTCCCCACAAAGTGGTGAATGGTAAATAGTAGCTAGCCCCTCAGTCAACATGCGCTTAAGATGCTGCTTTCCCTTTTCCTCGTGCATATGAGGGTTCCTGGTCTCGATTTGAAATAAATCTATACCCTGATCTACAGCCTCATGGTCTATCTCAGGTAGTATGCCACCAAAACTTTCGAAGAGGTATACCACCTCACCAGGTTCCACAGCATACCCAGAAGCATACGGCAAAAGCTCAGCAAGCTTCATACTTATAGCATGCTCTCCAGCATTGCCTGTCTTTATCACTTCGGTTTCAAAATCCGTTTTAGAGAAAATCAAATCATTCAGGCACTTGTTAGTGGTCTCTGATACCCTTCCCCATTTCTTAAAGTATATCCCGCCTGAGATTTTAGGCTTATAATGCCATAATATCCTTACCATACTGTAAGGAGACCGAGCTAAGCTGAAACCAGCAGCGAAATTCCTGATATACTCTAATACCGCGCCAGGGAAATAATTGTCAGCATCGACAAAGCCAACATATTCTTTCCGTGCCACTTTAGCCATAAGTGAGCCTATTACCATAGCCTCGCTCTTCCCATCCCGTATCAACCCATCCTCTCCTAAAATGTCATTATATCCCGCCTCCCGAAAAGCATCAGCAATGATAGGGTCTTTTTGATGTACAATGAAGGCATTGCGTATCGTATAGCGACAAATTTGCTCCAGGGCATCCTTTTCCATTCTAAACCTATCAATTCCTTCCTGCTGGCTATTCGATACCACTATAATCAAGCAATCATGTGGCACACCACTAATCACACCCTCAAACAACTTGAGCTTTTCATCCTTAATTGGGATTACCACTGCCATTTTATCTTCAAAGTGTTTGATAGTATCTTCGTCTATCTTCATCACCCCCATGGCACCATGAGGAGGCAGCTCACTTTTGAACCCCGAATCTAATGAGATAACCCGTTGCACCGCATTTATCCTTACCGCACCAAAACGCTCAGTATACCTTGGACTCTCAATAAACATTTTGCCTCCGCCAAAAAAAGATAATACCAGAGTTAGCTATCTACCAAATGAATTATACACAAGGTGACTCGAGTATCAAAATCAAGCAAATGCCTTCTCACATAATAGTAAGTTCTAATCATGTCAACTAGAAGAACTGAGATTATGGAAAAACGGAACGCCATAGCCCGGTCAGAAGTTAACGGTTGGATCTGAGAGAACTTCAGCGTATAATTAATCAGGGCGTTCAACAACAATAGCAAATCGTCCTTAGCGACAATGAATGTGGGTGTATGCCAAGTACAACTTCGCCTTCCAGAGAATCAATCCCTTAAGGGCAAACGTCGGGTGATTAAATCTATCATCACCCGGTTACGCAATAAGTTTAATATCGCCGTGGCTGAGGTTGACAATCAAGATTCCTGGCAACTAGCTACCCTGGGACTCACCTGCGTTAGCAACCATAGAAGTTACGATGACGAAATTCTGTCTAATGCAATTAGATTTATCTCTCAAAACTACCCTGAACTAGAATTACTGGGTTCAAAGATAGAAATTTTCTCAGCTCCATAAAGGGCTGATGGATGTTATTGCTTTTCTCCATCACCTTAAAAATCTCTCCAACTACAGGCAGCAATTGGTTCACATCGAGCATATTACTTCGCAGGACACCATTTCAGATAAGCTAGACGAGTTGAACCTCAACCCTACCCTTAAACTACGTCTCACGTCCCTGGGTATATCCTCACTTTACAGCCATCAAATAAAGGCATTAAATGCCATTCTCGCTGGCGAGAATGTAATAATAGCCACACCCAGCGCCAGTGGAAAAACATTGTGTTACCATCTAGCCACGCTGGAGGCAATTTTAACCGACAAAAATAGCTGTGCGCTCTACCTTTTCCCTACCAAAGCCCTGGCTCAAAACCAATTATCCAGCCTGAAGGAAATAGCATGCCCTGATTTTCTTTCGAATGGTGCTATAGCTACATTTGATGGTGATACCCCCAAAGCAGAAAGATCCCGGATAAAGAGGCAAGCCAGGATAGTGTTAACTAACCCGGATATGCTCCACCTTGCCATTCTGCCCAATCATCAATCCTGGTCGAGGTTATTTCGCCACCTCAGCTATATAGTGATTGACGAAGCTCACGTTTATCGGGGTGTTTTCGGCTCCCATGCTGCCAATGTCATACGAAGATTGCGGCGGATTTGCGCTCTTTATGGCTCCAACCCGCAATTTATCTGCTGTTCCGCAACCATTGCCAACCCAAAAGAACACGCTCAGAATCTGGTTGGGCTGCCATTCAAGGTCATCTCCGAGGATGGTTCGCCTCACGGAGAGAAATATTTTGCCTTTTGGAATCCACCAATTATCGACGCGGCTAAAAGCACCAGACGTAGTCCCAACAGCGCGGCATCTTTCCTTCTCAGTCAGCTAATTATGAAAAATATCCGCAGCCTTGTTTTCACGCGCACTCGTAAGCTAACCGAGCTTGTCTACATTTACACCCAACAGCAGCTACCATCCTCCCTTAGCTCGAAAATCAGCCCATACCGGGCAGGTTACCTTCCAGAGACAAGACGTCAAATTGAACGCCAATTCTTCAACGGTGAGCTTCTTGGTTTAGTAGCCACAACAGCCCTGGAATTGGGCATAGACATCGGTGACCTGGAAGCAACTGTGCTCACTGGCTACCCTGGAAGTATCGCTAGCACCTGGCAACAAGCCGGACGCAGCGGACGAACTACTGGCAGCTCTCTAAGCTTCCTTATTGCCTTAGATAACCCCCTTGATCAATACCTCATGCGGCATCCCGATTTCCTCTTCAGCAAGAACTTCGACAATGCCTTGATCAATCCTGAAAATCCGTACATCCTCGAACCTCATCTTCTATGCGCCGCCTGGGAGAAGCCTCTCAATAGTGGCGATAAAGACTTCTTTGGCAGTAACACTGAAATAGAAATGGACAGGCTAGTGCGTGAAGGCAAAATCAGGGAACGCAAGAATAAATGGTATCTTTCTCCGAGTATTTCTTACCCCGCCCAAGACATAAATATACGAGCGACATCGAAGAATAACTATACTGTGTTTGATATTTCACAAGGATGTATCTTAGAGACTGTAGAGGAAAGCGCTGCCTTCTCTCAAATACACCCTGGCGCTATCTATCTCCACCAGGGCGAGTCCTATCTCATAGTTGACCTCGACTTAAACACTCATACTGCCATGGCAACGCCAACGCAAGTTGATTACTACACTCAAGCTAAGGAAATCACCGACCTGAGTGTTACAAAGATAACCACAGAAAAGGAGCATAAAGGCATAAAAGTCTATTTGGGAAATGTAGACGTTACCACCACAGTAGTTGGCTTTAAGAAAAAGAGGCAATTCACTGAAGAGGTTCTCGGCGAGGAGCCGCTTGACTTACCTCCACAGAACTTCCCTACCAAGGCTTTATGGTTTGATTTGCCACGGAGAGCGGTCGACAAGATAGCTGAAAGTGGGCTCGATTTTCACGGTGGCTTACATGCCTGTGAGCATGCCGCCATTGGTATACTTCCTTTATTCGCTCTCTGTGACCGAAATGATATTGGCGGCGTCTCTACCCCCTTTCATCCTGACACCGGGAAGGCGCAGATTTTTATCTACGATGCCTATCCTGGCGGTATCGGCATTGCTGAGAAGGGATTTGAGATGATAACCCGACTATGGCAAGCCACTTTGAAGGTAATCGAGGAATGCCCCTGCTCCGATGGCTGTCCATCCTGCATCCAATCGCCAAAGTGCGGCAACAATAACCAGCCATTGGATAAGAAGGCTGCAATAATACTGCTCCAAGATCTAACCGCCTAGCGGTAGAGATAATTGCAACATTATTGCATTTAGCCTCTCGCTCCGGTATGATATCACCTGTGGTTCAAGATTCAATACAAGTCTTGCAAGCTCAGGGCTATAAAGTTACCAAACCTCGGAGACAGGTGCTTGAGATTCTCAATAGAACGCAAAGACCGCTCTCACCTTATGACATACAAAGGCTTCTGCGCCGACAAGGTAAGCATCTAAACCACGTTACCATCTACCGCATACTTGACCTATTCTGCCATCTCAATTTAGCCCACAAATTGTTATCCACCGGTGGATTTGTGAAATGCACACTACCCAGTGAGGAAGGCTGTCATCGCATTATGGTTTGCCTCCGCTGTGGCGCTATTCAGGAGTTTGCCGATAAGGAATTGTGCCAGGAAGAAAATGAGTTTGCCCGGAACTTTGACTTTCACACCGAACATCACCTTTCCGAATCATTGGGGCTTTGTTCCGCTTGCTACAAGAAACAACTCCAAAAGCAGGAAAACGCTTAACCTCAATCCATTAAACAGAAGATGCTTAAGAGAATAGCACAGGAACTCAGAAGACACGCTCCCTTCACTGCCCTCGGAGCCCTTACTGGAATTATCATCATGATTATAATAATTTTCGGTGAGGTGCCTTCCCAAATCTCGCAGACTACTTTCTACACCTTACACCCAATCCATGTTGTATTGAGCGCGCTGGTAACCACCGCAATGTACGCCAAATACAGGAAAGCTAAAATTTGGGCAGTGATTTTAATCGGCTGGACAGGCTCAATCGGAATAGCGACTCTAAGTGATGCTGTAATCCCCTATCTGGGAGGAGCTTTGCTTCATATCGAAATGGGGTTCCATGTGCCCTTTATTGAAACCTCAAAAATGCCCGTTATTGGAATCGAAAAGTGGATAATAGTAAACTGTGCAGCACTTCTTGGCATCGCAATCGGTTATTGGAAACGAACAACCAAAATACCACATTTTGGACATGTATTGTTGAGCACCTGGGCATCGCTATTCTACTTCACCTCATTTGGAACAGCAAACTGGATTCTTCTCCTACCTTTTGTTTTTGTATTCCTATTCCTTGCTGTCTGGATTCCATGTTGCCTCAGCGACATAGTCTATCCACTGCTATTCATCAAAGAGCAGCCACAGTTGCCCCTTCCCAATAGAAAATAATAGTCAGCAATACGGTTATAATGGTGATATCATATTTAAATCCAGCAATTTGCGGGAGATTACATTGCTTGAGCACGGGGTAAAGCGAACTAAGGAAGCCTGGTTTGGCAAAATAGCTCATATTTTTGACCGGGGTTCTGTGGGCCAAGAAACTTGGGATGAGTTTGAGGAATTGCTTGTTTCGGCTGATGTTGGTGTGGAAACCACGAAGAAACTCACAGATAGAGTCAGACAACGAGTGAAACTGGATAAGCTGACACAAGCCTCTCAAATAAGATCAGCTCTGAAGGAGGAGATGATAAATTTGCTAAACATCCCGCCAAAGCCGATTAACGCTGACTCAGTGCCTCAAGTCATCCTGGTAGTAGGAGTGAATGGCTCAGGGAAAACCACCAGCATTGCCAAGCTGGCTTATGGTCTTACCTCGCAAGGGAAGCGAGTCATTCTGGCAGCCGCTGATACCTTCAGGGCAGCGGCTATAGACCAGCTAGAGTATTGGGGAGAGAAAACTGATGCTGAAGTTATTGCTCACCAGCCAGGTAGCGACCCCGGAGCAGTTGTCTTTGATGCTATCCAGGCAGCACGCAACCGTCACGCCCAAGTAGCTATTATCGATACCGCTGGTCGGCTTCATACTAAGTTTAATCTTATGGAAGAGCTCAAGAAAATCAAGCGAGTGGCTGCTAAGCTTGACCCCACAGCACCACACCAGGTTTTATTGGTATTGGATGCCACTACAGGACAGAACGGCTTAACTCAGGCAAAGTATTTTACTGAAGCTGTAGGTATAACCGGGATTTTCTTAGCTAAACTAGATAGCACCGCCAAGGGAGGAATAATATTTGCTATTTGCCATGAACTAAACATACCCATTACTTATGTAGGCACTGGTGAGAGATTACAAGACATAGCCCACTTTGATGCCGAAAACTTTGTTAGTAGTATTTTATCCTAACTCAAGTTCCTGTATCATTATGGTTTAAGATTTTTAGCTACATTCTGTCATAGCCGCAATAAGGAGTAGGATGGAAACTCAAATAAAAGGTGCAGCTGAGCAAGTGGAGAAAAAACTGCCTTTGGAGGACGGCACCGTGTATAGCCGAAGAAAGGGACTGGAGTCCCTTTCGGTATCCCCTTTACAGGATTATATTTCCATAGTGGGTGAGGAGCGGATGGAGACACTGGAAAAACTTGCCCGCAAACTCAAGGGAATAAGGATGTTAGGGATTAACTCAACAGCGGTAGGTGGCGGCGTAGCTGAGATGCTTTACTCTCAAGTGCCATTTCTGAATGCGTTGGGGGTAGAGGACGAATGGAAAGTCATGCGTGGCACCAAGCCTTTTTATAAAGTGACAAAAGCTATTCACAATCTTTTACAAGGCAAGAAAGGAATCCTCACTCTTGAAATGATAAGGACATATTACAATACTCTCAAGGAAAACGCCGACCTTTACTCCAAAGACCTTAGCGATTATAAGCCAGATATAGTACTCGTGCATGATCCACAGCCGTTAGCTTTGGCTCGCTATTTAAAAAAGAAAGGACAGAAGTGGGTTTGGAGATCCCATATCGATGTGGAAGAACAGACGTTGGAAGCCAATCCCACTTTATACGAGTTCATCACGTTCTGTGCTAATTTCTATGATGCAGCAATATTCTCCGGCGCCCACTATGTTGTGGAGTACTGGCCTTTACATAAATACATAATCCCGCCGTTCATCGACCCTCTTTCCAACAAGAACAAGGAATTAATCCAAAGCGAAATCACACACGTACTGGAGAAATATGAAATAGACCAGAGTATACCCATGCTAGTCCAGATAGGGAGATTTGACCCCTGGAAGGGAATTTACTTGAGCATCCAAGCTCACAGAATTGCCCGAACTGAAGAAAGATGCCAGCTAATAATAGCTGGCAATATGGCTCTCGATGACCCTGAGGGTGAAGCAGTCTTCAACCAGATATGTGAGAAAACGAAAGATGACCCTGACATTCACATTATCAAGCTTTCGAATGACCGAGACGTCAATGCCCTGGAGGTAAATGCTTTGCAAAGAGCTGCCAGGATAATATTGCAACCTTCGATCAAGGAAGGATTTGGGCTAGTTATCACCGAAGCCATGTGGAAGGGCAAGCCAGTGATAACCCGGGAAGTTGGGGCAATTCCCATTCAGGTTACAGATGGAGAGACTGGCTTCTTTGTTACTTCAGCAAAAAAGGCTGCTAGCAAGGTAATCGGCCTGTTAGGAAACCCAAAAGAAGCGGAATTGGTTGGAGAGAAAGCCCATGAATATGTCGAAGAGCACTTTTTGATGCCTGATAGGGTAGCAGACTACTTGAGAATCGCCAATTATTTTGTCCACGGTAAATTAGACCGCGATGCCATAATTAGCTATCATCCGTGGTTCAAACTATCCAAAAGGAAGGGATAATTGCTTGTCATCAGCATAGACCCTGTCGCTTTTTCCATCGGCACCCTCCAAGTAAGATGGTATGGGATTATGGTGGCTGCGGCTGTGATAACACTATTAGCCATCACCTTTCGAGAGACGAAGAAACGTGGTGTTTCCGAAACCACTACCAGCTACAATTTGCTTTTTTGGGCTCTCATCGGTGGTATTATCGGAGCAAAGTTAGTTTACCTCATAGAGGCATGGTCCCTCTACGGTGTAAAGACCTCCGACATTATTTCACCCTATGGCTGGGCACTAGATGGGGCTATCCTCGGCAGCATATCGGCAGGATTAATCTACTGGAGAATAAGACCAAAGGAGGCTTCTTTCCAGAACCTGCCAGCTATAACCGATGCAGTGGCTATGGGAGCACCGCTAGCTCAGGCGATTGGCAGAATTGGCTGCACCATAAATGGGTGCTGCTATGGTAAGCCCAGCCCCTTCTTGTCCTTTCCTAGAGCGGTAAGTTATACGCCTCGTGATACCATTCCAGCGCAATACTGGAACATACCTCTCTATCCAACACAAATTTATTTTATACTATGGAACCTCATAGTTTTCGCTATAGTATGGAAACTACGCAAACGGCTTGAACTTCAAGGCTCCCTTCTCTTCCTTTATCTTTCTCTCTACGCCGCTGGTGATTTTGGACTGAGATTCTTTAAGGCCGCACCTCCTGTCCTGACTGGACTCCGTGGGGAGCAAATCATCAGTTTACTAATATTGGCAATAGCTTTACCTGCGCTTATTATCAGGATTCACAGGTTTCAGCAGAAGGCCACTGCTGAACCTGCTGATAATACTACTCAGCAGCAAAGTCAAGAAGATTAAGACGCAACACTTCCTCATCACCCCAATCACCCTTCCCCAACTGATATACAATGTCTATGTGGGTGGGGATTTCTTTCGCCAGTTGCCGTGAATTGAAATCAAATGCTTGCCAGGTTACATCATTCTGTCTTAGTTTTAGCTCTAAGTGCTCCCCTTCATTGCCAAAATTATGACGCTCTACTACCTCTACTTGACGGCTAAGAAAAGTAGGCTGGGGATTACCCTTCCCAAAAGAAGCCAATCTCTGAATCAGGTTCAATACCTCGCCACTGAGTGCCGATAATGGAATCTCAGCATCGATGGCTAACTTCGGCTGAATATCCAGGTGAGAAAGCTGGCTTGCCCCCAGGTCCATTAGCTTCTCCTCCAGTTGAGCTAAATTTTGTCGCTTTACTTCGAACCCTGCAGCTGCGGGATGCCCTCCAAAAGTGACCAGTAGATCACGACATTCCTCCAGGGCGAGCAAGATATTAAACTCAGATATGCTTCGGCAACTGCCACGACATAACTCTTCACCGAGGTTGACTATAACAGTTGGTTTGTTAAATTCACGCGCCAGCCTACTAGCAACAATCCCGATAACACCAACCGGATAGCTCTCATCGCTTTCAATAATCATGGGAAGTTCTTCCTTGAGCTGCATCCTCTTTTTCACTTTATCCAATACCTCCACGGTCAACTTTTGCCTTTTCCTGTTCCTTCTCTCCAATTCCGCGGCTAAACTATGCGCTTCATCCAATGATTGAGTAGTGAGCAAGTGATAACTAGCCGAAGCACCTCCTGTCCTCCCGGCAGCATTAAGCCGAGGACCTAAAGTCCATGAAATTTGCTCAGCATCAATCTTACCAATCTCCAGTCCAGCCCGTTTAATCAATTCTTGAAGTCCTAATCGGCGAGTATTATTGAGAACCCTCAATCCTGTGCTCACCAGGTAGCGATTTTCACCCACAAGGGGGACCATATCATCAACAGTGCCTAAAGCAACCAAATCTAGCAATTCATTAAGCCGTTCCCTTCTACTATCCTGGTAAAACAACGCTTGCACAAGCTTCAAGGCAACACCCACACCAGCTAACTCCGAAAAAGGATATTGCGAATCTTTTCGCTTGGCATCAACCACAGCTACTGCCCGAGGTAACTCTTTAAATGGCAAATGATGATCAGTGATAACCACATCCATACCTAATTTTCCAGCTTGCTCCACTTCGTTGATGTCACTGACTCCACAGTCAACAGTGATGATCAGGCTAACCCCCTGGGTACGAAGTTTTCTCATTGCTACCAAATTCAAACCATGTCCTTCATCAACACGGTCAGGGATGTAAGGGACAACCTCGCCACCAAGCCATGATAACCCCTCTACCAGCACGACTATGGCCGTGAGGCCATCGACATCGAAATCACCGTAGATAGTGATTTTTTCCCTTGAAAGCAAAGCTTTATAAATTCGGTCCACTGCTTGGGTCATATCAGGAAGTAAAAACGGATTGCCTTCAAGACGATGGTCGGCGGTTAAAAAGGATTCTATCTCATCAGTTTGCACCCCGCGATTATAAAGGAGCTGGGCAATCAATGGTGGAACACTCGAAGCACGCAGATATACCTCAGGTGCCAAAGGCAAAAGATGCCACCGAACTCTGGGGGCGAACTTCATGTTCAAATGACCTCTATGAAAACCGTTAACTATACCACGATGACAAAACCAAGGTAAATACTACCAATTTGACCGCCCTATCAAATACTAAATATAATCCTTTTATGCATGACAAAAGAAGCTTGAAGGTAGCCTTGTATACATTGGGCTGCAAACTAAATCAAGCAGAAACTGAATCCCTAATTGACCAGTTCCACGAGGCTGGTTACCAGCCTGTATCACCAAACGATATAGCAGACATTTACATTGCCAACACCTGCACGATCACTCACCTTGCTGACCGTAAGTCACGCCACTGGCTCAGGCTGGCGAAGCGGAGAAATCCCCGGGCTTTAACCGTTGCTACCGGCTGCTATGCTCAAAGAGCTCCCCAAGAATTAATACCTATTGTTGACCTCATTTTGAGTAATGAGGAAAAGGAACACCTGATTGAGAGTATAAAAGCCTTCTTATTCCAAGCCCATCCCTCGTGCGAATATGCTGGCTTAGCTTCCTATTACTCTGGCGAAGAGAAGCGATTGAAGAAACTCGCTCAGAACAAGTCCCACCAACCAACTTCCAACATAAACGGTATTTCTAGAGTTCGCTCCTTGGTAAAGATTCAGGATGGCTGTAATAGTCACTGTGCTTATTGCATCATCCCTAAAGTGCGAACTTCCCAGTTTTGCTTACCAGCCTCGGAAATAATCAGCACCATTCAGGAGAAAGTAGCCATGGGCTATAGAGAAGTTATTCTCACCGGGACAAAAATCGGCTGCTATAAAGATGACAGTAGCAATCTCGCTACTCTGATAAGGCACATCCTCAATGACACAGGAATTGAGCGACTGCGCCTTTCTTCACTGCAACCGCAGGAACTCTCCCCAGACTTCCTAGCGCTATGGCAAGACAACAGGTTATGCCCTCATTTTCATCTGGCTCTTCAAAGCGGCAGTGATACGACGCTTAAGAGAATGCGCCGCCATTATTCCCTGGACGATTATAGAAAGGTGACAGAGTTGATCAGGCAAGAAATACCCGCAGTCGCCATCACCACCGACATCATCGCTGGCTTCCCCGGGGAAAGCGATGAGGAATTTGAGCAGAGCTACAATTTTTGCCAGCAAGCTGGCTTTGCTAACATCCACGTTTTCCCTTTCTCTACTCGACCCGGAACTGAGGCAGCCAGAATGCCTCACCAGGTGAACACCAAAGTCAAGAGGCGACGCACTCAAAGAATGCTGGAGCTATCACAAAGTTGTCGGCATAGCTTTCAACAGCAACTTTTAGGCCAAACGGTGGCTGTCTTATGGGAAAAGGAAACGAACCCACAGAGTGGTATATATTCCGGGCTGACCAATAACTACATTAGAGTATTCACTCACAGCGAGAAACCATTGAGCAATGAAATAGCGGAAGTCAGGTTAAGCGGGTTTCACAACCAGGGAATGTGGGGAGACCTAATTGAAAATTCAAGTTAAGGTAAAGCCTGGCTCAAAAAACGAAGAAGTTACCCAAAAAGGCGATACCCTTATAGTCACAACTAAAGAGCCACCAAAAGAAGGCAGAGCCAACCGGCAGGTTATTAAGTTGCTAGCCAAGCACTTTAAGGTGCCTCAAAATCAGGTTAAGCTCGTGAGCGGCTTCAAGAAACGGGATAAAGTCGTTGAGATTGTACAAAGATAAATTGCAACCAAAGGACAAGACAACTCGCGAGGTTATGTTCCCCTTCAGGTTTCAGACGGGTAGAAAGATTTTATTATTTGGCTTATAATTCAGATTGTGAAGAATAGCCCAGCTAGATTTGAACTTCGGTGTAGAATTAACTTAGGAGGGAACTATAAATGGCTAAAAAGCAAAAGATACTTGTAGTGGATGATGAGCCAAATATAAGACTGCTGGTCAAGAACATGCTTGGCAACCGCTATAATGTGGTTGAAGCGGGCGACGGAGACGAGGCTATAACCCAAGCTGAAAAAGAAAAACCCGACCTGATTATGCTGGATATCCTGATGCCCGGCAAGGATGGCTTTACAACCTGCAATCAACTCAAAGCTAATAAAGCTACCAAGGGTATCCCTGTGGTCATGGTCACTGCTCTGCAGCACAAATTGGATGAGAAGCTTGCTTTAAGCCTAAATGCTGATGGCTATATGAGAAAACCTTTCACCTCCGACGAGCTACTAAACGCGATTCGCAGCGCGCTGTCCGCTAAACGCCAAAAGTAACCCTATAGAATGTCAAACATAAAGGAAATTCTTCTGCTATTGTTCTATGTGTATTTAGCAAAGGCTGGATGTTATAGCTTTTCCTTTGATTGCGTTGAGACCTCAGATTCCGTCGCTACGGGCAAAGTGAAATAAAAGGTACTGCCTTCACCTGACACGCTTTCGACCCAGATGTTGCCCCCATGATGGTCGACTATGGTTTTACAGATATATAGTCCTAGACCCATGCCATCATATTGCTGAGTAGCTCGTCCAAAAGGCTTGAACAACTTAGCCTGGTCTTCCTTAGAAATACCAATTCCCGTATCAGATACCTGAATCAAGATATTCTTGTCTTTTTCTTCCGCGGTGATGCTAATCGTTCCAACAGAGGTAAACCTTACAGCGTTACTTAGCAAATTCGCTACGACTCGGCTCAATCGCTCTTTATCTCCATATATTGGTGATAAGCTAGGGTTGATAGTCACCTTTAAGGATAACCCCTTTGCCTTAACCATCGGTTCTGTCAAGGCTATTGCTGGATCCATAATACCTGAGACATCGTGCACCTTCATATTCCATCGCAGTGTGCCCCCCTCCTCTCGAGATATGTCAAGAATATCATCAACTAACCGCCCTAAACGGCGAGATTCATTGTTTATGATTTCAAGGAAGTACTTTGATTCTGAGTCTACCTTGGCCTTCTGGCGCAGCACTTCCGAAAATCCTATGATTGAGGTGAGTGGATTGCGAAGGTCATGAGATACGCCGATAAGAATCTGTTTCTTCTCTTCATTAAGCTGTTCAAGCCGCCTGATTAGCTGCCCTAGCCCTTTATTTGTTTCCGCCAGCTCCTCTGTTTTGAATTTAACTTCATTGGATGCAAAGCTCCCCATAAATACCATCAACCCAATACAGGCAGCGAAGAAGGCCAAAGAAAAGATAGCTAGAGGAGGGCTAGGTTCAAGCATAACCACACCTGGAAGTTGGCTTGCTTTAGGCAGGAGTGTTACTCCGGCGATAAACAAGGAAGCAATCCCGAGGAGAGTCCAGCCTGCCAAAGACAAATTTAGAAATATGCTGACACTCAGCAGGTGCACCACGAAAAGCATGATGAACGGACTATATAGATAGCCACTAAAATAAACTATGGCCGTAATCCCGACGATATCAACAATTAAACTGCTCAAACCTATCCAAATTATTCGCCTATAGTCCTCTGCTCTCTTATATGCCGCTGCCCTCAGAAGATAAAAGTAAAGAAAAGTATTAGCGGATATTCCTACCGCGGCTAAGATGTGGAACGGAAGCATTGACAAAGAAAGTATTCCCTGGACATATCCGATCAAACAAAAAATCCAGACCGCTATGATTACCATGTAACGAATTCTAGCTGTCCAGAGAAGATTCCCGCGGAATCGCGGTTCAGATAGCTCACCAAGAAATCTAGGTAATTTCAGACCTGCGCTATGAATTCCTTCACTTTTTGGCATAACGAGATTATAAACAAATAAGATTATTTCAGCAATGGGGGGCGTCATCTCTCTTATTAAACAACCTTCGGATAGTTTATTTCACATATAACACCTAACAGCCAATAAAATAAGCAGGAAAGAGGATAAGTTTGTAACATGAACATAAAAGAACCACATTTCACTTGCCAATTTTGCATCCTTGATATACAATCAGTTATTAATTTTGGTTTTGGGAGGTGGAATCCATGGAAAACATGATATTCCCTAAGTGTCAGAAGTGCGAAAAGGGAGACCTGGTGCCGCTGTCTGATTTCGGTGGCCAGGGAGCTGCTGTTCACTACAAGGCTTGGGTATGCACCAATCCTGATTGCGGCTATAATCTAAAAATCAGGAATGGCGAAATATACATAAACGAACCTATTCTCAGTGGAGCAATCCACAGCCGCCGCGCATAACACACGGTATTACAAAATCGACTGCACTTGAGCCAGTTAGTTGGTTTGGTAATAGATTCTCTCTTTCCAAAGCGGTGTATCAGCTGCGGGAAAACGGGGAGCTTTCTATGCTCTGATTGTCAACAGAGCGTGCCAAAGCTATTGCCCCCGCTTTGTCCCAAGTGTGGCAAACCCCAGGTTAACAGTGTCTTATGCGCAGCGTGCCGGCAAAGGCAAACTGCGATTGATGGAACTCGCTCTCCTTTCCGCTTTGAAGGCGCAATGCGCCAGGCTATCCATCAGTTCAAATACCAAAACTTGAAGGCGATCTCTTCATCTTTGGCTGCATTATTAGCTGATTATTTGCTACTCAATCCCCTGCCAGGCGAAGCTCTCGTCCCAGTACCTCTTCACCCACGGCGGTTGAGAGAGCGAGGTTATAACCAGGCAGCCCTCTTAGCTAAAGAGTTGGGTAAGCTTATGGACCTGCCTGTCATTACAGATTGCCTTATTCGCGTTAAAGAAGCAAAACCTCAGGTAAGAACAACAACTGTGAAAGAGCGAAGGAAGAATGTCACCGGCGCTTTTGTATGTCGTGGTGATACAATAAATGGTAAACAAATTATTGTTATTGATGATGTATGTACTTCAGGAGCAACGTTGGAAGCTTGTGCCATAGCTCTCAAAAATAATGGGGCTATTTCAACCTGGGGATTAACCATGGCTATGGAAATTCTAGAATGAGGAGGAAATATGAAGCTACAAATTATCGCCAAAAATGCGGAGCTTTCGGAATCAATGCTTGCATACGCCAACAAAAAAGCTACCAGATTAAATCGCTATCTTCCCATTATCAGTGAAGCAAGGTTAGAGATTTCTAGAGAAGATACAAAGCTACCGACGGAGCGATTTATTGCTCAGCTCACCATTGATAGCAAGGGGACTTTAATTAGAGCTCAAGTGAGAGCCGGCGACGTTCGAACTGCTGTTGATAACGTCATCAATGCACTAGCACAACGACTCAACCGATTCAAGGGCAAGCTGTATTATAAAGGAAGGGGAATCTCTCCAGCCCGCCAGGAAATAACACCTGAAGCTGAACAACCTGTCACGGAGGTGGTAAAAACCAAACATTTCCTAGTCAAACCAATGTCCGCAGAGGAAGCAATAACTCAGATGGAGCTCTTGGGACACGATTTCTTCCTGTTTATCGACTCCGATACCGATAAGCTCAACCTACTATATCGCCGTAAAGATGGCGCTTATGGGTTGATCGAGCCCGAGATGGCATAACAAACAACTAGCTGAAGTTGTTGTTCTTTTAAAAAGCTCCCCGGGTAGGATTCGAACCTACAACCAAGCGGTTAACAGCCGCCTACTCTACCATTGAGCTACCGGGGAAAGGCATCTAATAAAGCTGCCGAGCCAGGATTCGAACCTGGGCTAAGGGATCCAAAGTCCCCCGTGCTACCGCTACACAACTCGGCAACCATCACTTAATCCTGTGCCGAAGGTCGGATTCGAACCGACACGGGAGTTGCCTCCCAACAGTTTTTGAGACTGCCGCGTCTACCATTCCGCCACTTCGGCATATATCCTAACCAGTGCCGAGGAGCAGAGTCGAACTGCTGACACGCGGATTTTCAGTCCGCTGCTCTACCACCTGAGCTACCTCGGCGCAAAACACTACTTCAAAGAGGCATAATTAGGATAATGCACAACTAAACCGATGTCAATCAATCTATCTCGTGATAGGACTGTTGACCAGCTCAGTGAAAACAGCCCGAGCTAATTCCTGCAAGGAATGGCTTGATTTGCCACTGCGAGGATTTTGAAGCAATGGTGTAATGGAAATTTTTTTCTGCTCTACCGCCCAGGCATCACTGCCCAGACCTGCCTCACCTCTTACCTTGTCCTTCAAGATGATATAGCCTTCACTTTCACCACTTAACACCTTCTTTATCTCACCGCCGTGGCTTTGCTTGCCTAATTTTGTAACCTCTATTCCCCTTATCTCCTCCAGAGGTAAATTAGGTAAGTTGATGTTCAGCAAAGTTTCCCTGGGTAAATCGCCTTTCTTTACCCTATCCGCAAGCAGAGCAGCTAATTTAGCAGCAGCTTCGAAATCTGACCCCTCAAAAGCATCCAGTGAAACGGCAAAAGATGGAACACCGTGAAAAGATCCCACCAGAGCGCCGGCAACAGTGCCCGAAATGAAAACATCATATCCTATATTAGGACCTTTATTGATGCCCGAGACAACAAGATCTATCTCTCCGGGGAATAAAGCCCTGAAAGCTATAATGACGCAATCGACTGGCGTGCCATCGGTAGCATAGATTCCACTCCCCATCGCTTGTGGAAACACCTTCACAGCACGGCGCAAATTAACCGAAGTGCCCACTCCACTCTGTTCACTCTGTGGAGCTACAACCACTACCTCACCTACTTTGCGAAGTTTCTCTACTACAGCCCAAAGACCAGGAGAGTCAATTCCATCATCATTGGTAACTAATATTTTCATAAGTGCTCGCTGGCTATCAAACTTCTGAGTAACTATCTCAGTAAAATAATTGTGCTTTGATTATCGGGCTATGTCAAGCTTGATAGTTGTTGCAACTAATGTAAAAATATGCTTTATATTGAGATGAACCCAACTAGTGAGAATAAAACCCTAATTCAGTGCGACTTTGACGGCACTGTTACCGAAAAGGATATCAGCTATTTGATATTAGACACCTTTGCCAACGGGGATTGGAAGAAACTAGTAGCTGACTACCGAGAAAACAAGATATCGGTGGACTACTTCAACAAGCAAGCATTCGCTATGGTGAGAGCCAGTAAGGAGACTCTGACCGAATTTGTGAGAGGAAAAGCAAAGTTACGACCTGGGTTTAAGGAGCTAATCGATTACGGCCATCAAAGAGACTTCCGCTTGGTCATTGTAAGCAATGGTCTGGACTTCTATATCGATGCAATACTCAATGATGCTGGCATCAGAAACATCGAAGTATTCGCCGCACAAACTAAATTCTGCCCCGAAGGTATTAAAGTTCAATATATCGGACCAGATGGCAATCAAGCAAACGATGGGCTTAAAGAAATATATACCAAATTGTTCCTGGCGGAAGGTTATCGCCTGATATGTCTGGGGAATGGTGTCTCCGATATTTACCCGGCACGGTTAGCTCACCATGTTTTTGCCCGGGACGACTTGCTTTCACATTGCACCAAAGAAAATATTGCCTGCACACCATTCAACGACCTTAACGATGTGGTCGAGGATCTGAGGATACTCACTCAATCTCGTTCAAATGCCTGATACTTACCTCTCCCTACGTTTGTGATACAATTCTATATTCGTTAAATTCTTGAGGTTGAAAGGAGGACAAGCAATAGCAGAGGTAAAAACAACCCTACGGGAGACGGCACTTCTATTGATAGATATGAAAGATGATACGCTTCACAAAAAGAGGACTTGTTTGACAACAGGCAAGCTAGAGGCGTAAATTTATATTTAACCTTGGAGGGATAGAAATTTACGCTATTATTCAGACCGGCAGTAAACAATATAAGGTAGCCCCTAACGAGAAGATACAGGTTGAGCGCCTGAACATACCTGAGGGCAATACCGTTGACCTGGACAGTGTATTGTTTATTAATGATGATGGAAATGTAATTACAGGCGACCCCACTATCAAAGGCGCCAAGGTAAAAGCTACTTCCCTAGGTGAGTTTAAAGGCGACAAGGTTACAGTATTTAAGTATAAGCCAAAGACTCGTTACCGCAGGAAAACAGGACACCGGCAAATTTATACCAAATTATTAATAAATAAAATTATTAAACCACGGGGGCATAAGCATGGCACATAAGAAAGGTGGCGGTAGCACACGCTGCGGCCGCGATAGCCAATCAAAGCGTCTTGGCGTGAAGAAATTCGGAGGGGAGCAGGTTCGCGCCGGGAATATCCTGATTCGGCAACGAGGCACTCGTATTCTACCAGGAAATAACGTCGGCATGGGCAGAGATTACACCCTGTTTGCTCTGATAGATGGCTTTGTAAAATATGAGCCAGCTAACAAATACAAGAAAAAGGTGAGCATCTACAAATGAAGGATAAGATACACCCCAAATACTATGAAAATGCTAAAGTAACCTGCCTTTGCGGCAACACCTTTACTGTGGGCTCAACCAAGCCAGAGCTTAGGGTAGAGGTGTGCAGCAAGTGCCATCCTTTCTACACCGGGGAACAAAGAATAGTGGATACTATGGGAAGGGTAGGACGGTTCAAGAAGAGATATAGAATAAAAGATTGACATAGAGCGGTTGTTTAACACCCTTAACAGAACTAGCTAGGCTAAATCTTGGTTCTCCAAAAGTCTGAAGTCCGTATCATTTCGTAAAAAACAAGTGCGATTGCCGGTATGGCAAACCGGACCCGTCGGCTCCGCCTGGATGAGAAGTGTATCACTATCGCAGTCCTTGATAATGGACTTCATCCTGAGGAAATTGCCTGAAGTTTCCCCCTTGTGCCATAATTCCTGTCGACTGCGACTATAGAACCACACATCACCACTTTCTACCGTTCGAGCCAGCGACTCCTTATTCATATAGCCCAGCATCAAAACTTCACCATTCCTGGCATCCTGAATGATGGCAGGAATTAAACCTTGAGAATCGAAATTCAACATCTTCATTAACCTCCAGTTGCTATAGCCTCCCTCAAGTCAATATCGCCAGTATAGAGAGCCTTACCGATAATCGCCCCTTGCGCTCCAAGTTGCTTAAGCCTTTCCAAATGCTCCAGTTTGGAAATGCCTCCAGCAGCAATCACAGGAACATCTACCCCATTAACCAGCCTCCCTACCATGTCAAAGTTAGGCTCAGTTAAAGTGCCATCCCTCACTATATCGGTAAAAATAAATCGCCTTACCCCAATATTTACCATGTCTGTACTCAACCGTAAAACATCCACCATAGTATCCTTCTGCCAACCGTGAATACAAACTTTGCCGTCTCGAGCATCAAGGCTCACAATTATTGCTTCACCAAACCGGCTGCATAGTTTCTTTACCAGCTCGGGATTCTCTACCGCTGATGTGCTCAAAACAACGCGTTCTATCCCCTTTCCTAATACCTCCTCAACCGTGTTTTCTTGCCTGACACCGCCTCCGAATTCCACGGAGAGGCTGCTCTTTTTTACTATTTCCTCCACCAAAGCTATGTTTCCCGGCTTACCCGTCGCTGCTCCATCCAGGTCGGCAATATGTAGACAGCGTGCTCCTTTGGAGCGCCATCTCAAGGCTACTCCAACAGGGTTTTCATCATAAATGGTTTCCTGCCGATAATCACCCTGGTATAGCCGAACACACTTGCCTTCCCTGATGTCAATAGCTGGAATTATTTCCACTTTTCCCTCATAGCGAGCTAAGATAAGAATTAGGTCAACAACTTTGTAGCATCAGATTATAACCCAACAACCCCCCTTCCTGGCAACCTTGCACAATTTTGCACCGTGTTGCTTCTTCCTAGCTATTAATGCTATATGTTTCTATCAATAAGGCTACGAAAATGCAGGAAATAATTGAAGCACCTATACCAGGGAAAATACTGGTCGTAAATATCACGGCGGGGAATACCATACAGGAGAGCGGAGCGGTCTGTATCATAGAGGCGATGAAGATGGAAAATCCTATAATGTCACCCGTGAAGGACTCGGTCAAGGCGATATTAGTGTTACCGAGCACAATTGTTAAGACTGATGATAAGTCAGCTGTTATCTAATACTGAAAGGAGGTTGAATCATGGACGAAGTAGTTAGAGGGACGACGGCGCAAAAAATTGAGGAGTATAAGCGTAAAAGAGAGCATATCTTGCAAATGGGAGGGCCTGAGACTATTGAGGGGCGCCACAATAGGGGGCAAATGTCAGCACGGGAAAGAATAGATTATTTTTTCGACCCTGGCACTTTTATCGAGATAGGATTATGGATTAAACATAGAACCACCGCTTTTGGAATGGATAAAAGAAAGGTGCCTGCTGAGGGAATTGTCACTGGATTTGGCAAAGTAAATGGAAGATATGTGGTTGCCGGCGCTGAGGATTATACTGCCATGATGGGAACCTTTGGTGAATACCATGGTAAGAAGCTGTCTTACACCATCGATTTTGCTAAGAATAAAGGCTGGCCGTTTGTAACCATGAATGACTCTGCAGGTGCCCGACTCCACGAAGGAATGGACACTCTGGAATCTTATGGCTGGACATTCAAATCTCAGATATCGGCTTCAGGAATAATCCCTCAAGTATCCCTACTAATGGGCCCTTGCCTTGGGGGACAAGCCTACCACCCGGTAATGATGGATTTTGTAATTCAAGTAAGAAAAACTGGTTTTATGGGCATCGCCGGACCCGCTTTTGTAAAAACGCAGACTGGAGAGGAAATTAGCCTGGAGGAGCTAAGTGGCTGGAAAAATCATGCCATTAAATCGGGGCAGACACACATTGTAGCTGAAGATGATAAGGATTGTTTAGATAAGTGCAAGGAGTTGTTATCTTTCTTCCCATCTAATAGCAAAGAGAAGCCACCTCGAATAGAGACCAAGGATAGTCCCGAGAGAGAGATTCCCGAGTTCGATACTATAATTCCTAATGAGCCAACAACACCATACAACATGCACGAGATAATCAAGGAGGTTGTGGATGAAGGGCAATTCGTGGAGATATTCAATGATTATGCTGCAAATGCCATATGTGGCTTTGCCCGTATGGATGGGCGTCCTGTGGGGATAGTATCCAACCAGCCCCTGGTAAAAGCTGGCATCCTGGATATCAATGCCTGTGACAAATTGGCCAGATTCATAAGATTTTGTGACCTATTCAATATTCCCCTCGTCTCGCTTACCGATTGTCCTGGCTATATGATAGGCTCTGACCAGGACTGGGCAGGCATACTAAGACATGGTGCTAAGCTGCTCTATGCTTGGGCTGATGCCACTGTGCCTTTAGTTTCAGTCATGATAAGAAAATCCTACGCCGGTGCTCACTACGGGATGCTAGACAAGTCTATTGGTGCTGATTTCGTCTTTGCCTGGCCGACTGCTCGGGTTACCATCGTTGGTGCTGATACCGCTGCCAGTGTCATATTCGCCAAGGAGATAAGGGAGGCAGAAAATCCCGAGGAGGTAAGGGCAAAGAGGATAAAGGAGTACTCTGAACTCTACGAAAGTCCATATCCCGCCGCCGAGCGAGGCTACATTGATGACATAATTATGCCCCATGACACCAGAAAGGTGGTAAACAAGGCGCTGGATATTTTGGAACACAAGGAAGTTGCCAGGCCGTGGAGAAAATATTCTAACATAAATCTTTAAGGGGGAAGTATGGATTTCAGTTTTAGCGAATCGCAAAAGAAATTTAGACAAGAGGTACGAAGCTTTTTAGAACATGAAATAAAGGAAGGGCTCTGGGAGCCAAGGTGTGATGCCTGGATACAGGGATATAACCCCGAGTTTACCAAAAGAGTGGCACAAAAAGGTTGGATTGGACTTACCTGGCCCAGGGAATATGGCGGGCAGGGACGCAATCATATAGATCGACTTATCCTTACCGAGGAAATGCTAAGATATGGGGCACCAGCAGCTTGTCATTGGTTTCCTGACCGCCAGATAGGTAGTTCAATACTTAAATATGGTAGTGAGGAACAGAAAAGAGAATTCTTGCCGAAGATAATGAGAGGAGAAATGTATGTTGGGCTGGGGATGAGTGAAACGGAAACTGGTTCAGATTTAGCTTCACTTAGAACAAGAGCTGTTGAACAGGATGATTGTTTTGTGATTAATGGACAGAAGACCTGGACCAGTGGTGGTCGGTTTATGAACTATGTTTCTCTATGGGCCAGAACAGATACGAATGCTCCCAAACATAGAGGCATAAGTGAGTTTATTATACCTATAGATCTCCCCGGAATTTCCCGCATTCCCATGATAGACATCACCGGCACGGAAGCTTGGAATGATGTTTTCTTCGATAATGTTCGGGTCCCCAAGAAATACATGATAGGGGAGAAAAACAAAGGTTTTTATCAAGTCGTGGAGCAGCTTGCCTACGAGAGAAGCGGTATGGAAAGGCTGATGGGCAACTATCCTCTATTTGACGCCCTCATCAAATTTGTTAATGAGACAAAATACAATGGGAAACCTCTAGCACAGGATGCGGTAATCCGTCATAAGCTAGCAGAACTACAGGTTGAATTTGAAGTGGGAAGGCTCCTTATATATAAAGTTTTTATTACTATGGATGAAGGGCGAGTACCTACTGTAGAAGCTGCTATGGCCAAAGCCTATGCCACTGCTTTCGAGCAGCGCTTGGCTAATATTGCCATGGAAGTATTAGGCCCTTACGGATTACTGTGGGCTGGCTCTAAATATACCCCCTTTGGAAGCATAGCAGCTCGCTCATACTTAGCTTCTAAGGGCTATAGCCTTCAGGCAGGTAGCACAGAAATCTTGAAGAATATCATAGCTACCAGGGGGTTAGGGCTGCCGGTAAACCAATAACAAAGATTTAGTTGATAGGAGGGTAAAGTGGATTTATCGCTTTCTGAAGAGCAGGAGATGTTAAAAAAGGCAGCACATGACTTCGTCAGTGAAAAGTGCCCTAAGAGCTTCGTTAAACAAATGGAGCAGGATGAGAAAGGCTACTCACCAGAGCTATGGGAGGAAATGGCTAGTCTGGGTTGGTTGGGGCTGGTATTTCCAGAAAAATATGGTGGCGGTGGCATGAGCTTTCTTGATCTTTCGGTGTTACTAGAAGAGATGGGATATGCTTGTTTGCCAGCGCCTTTCCTTGCTACAGTGGTTCTTGGTGGTTTGTCTATCATGGATATTGGCAGTGAGGAACAGAAAGAGCAATATCAGCCTAAGATAGCCAGTGGCAAGCTAATCTTGAGCTTAGCTTTGATTGAACCGGCGATGGAATATGGGCCTGGAGCAATTGCGGTTGAAGCTACTCGCGATGGAGATTCTTATGTTATCAGTGGAACCAAATTATTCGTTCCATACGCCAACTGTTGCGATTGTTTGCTATGTGTGACTAGGACCAGCAAACAGAAAGAGGGAATTACCATATTCATAGTGGACACCAAAAGCTCCGGGATAAAGTGCACGGTTTTAAACACCATGGCTCATGATAAGCTTTGCGAAGTAGTTTTCGACCATGTACGAGTACCAAAGGAGTCCATTTTGGGGCAACTAGACCAGGGCTGGCCTGAAGTGCAAAAGATAGTGGAAAGAGGTGACGCAGCAAAATGTTGTGAGTTAGTTGGCAATTTCCAGTGGACTTTAGAAGATACTATTGCTTACGCTAAGGAGAGACAGCAATTCGGTCGTCCTATCGGCAGCTTTCAGGCTTTGCAGCACTATTGTGCTGACATATACACCTATGTGGAAGGAGCAAAGCTCAGCGCCTACCAAGCAGCCTGGATGCTAAGCGAAGGGCTTCCCTGTACCAAGGAAATTGCAGTAACCAAATTATGGATAAGTGAAGTTTCATCGCGTATTTTCAATCTGGCACACCAAATTCACGGAGCTATGGGAGTTACCATGGAACATGACCTGCACTTTTACACCACGCGAGCCAAATCTGTTGAGTTCAGTTACGGCGGGGATAATTACTACCGAGAAGCAACAGCTAAGGCGATGGGCTTAGCTTAGCAAGTTTTGCTCGTAACATAACTACCAGCGTATACTTATCTTACATGCCTACTCAACATAGAAGCTGTTTATCCAGTTTGGTCTTGAAGGCTGTTGTCCTTGTTCCAGCATATCCTTCCACTGCGCGTCGGTTAATCTATCGCTCATCGGTTGCTTAAATTCATAATAACTGAGGGTAGGTCCAGCACCAAGGATAATGCTGCCATCAGGAACTTTATAGGTAACCAGAACAAGGTCAATATAACCCACTCCCTCTTCAAGAACCTGCCCTGAATTAACATCGGTATGCACATCGGCGACAAGCGTGGTTTCCTTCCCCCTTGCTTCAACACCGGTCACTATAGAATCAAGCTGCTGACCAAAATTCCTGATGAATTCATAATCGTCTTCGCTCAGTTCCTTACCCTCTAATTCATCCCGGGAAATGGTAATCAGCCTATCTAAAATGTTTTCCAGGCTCTCCAGCCTTGATTTTTCCTCGTCACTCAAAGCACCAAGTTTGTCCAGCCCCTCTCTGGTCATCGCGGTAAGTGAAAGCATGCGATTATAGAATTCAGGAACTGGCTCCACATAGCCCACCACTGGCTTCGGTTGCGGTGGCATCGCTGTTGCTGCTGGAGTGTAGCTCTGCTTGGCATACAAAATGGTGTCATGCCGAAGTTCACTCCAGGATGCTAGAGCAGTTTGCAATTCCTTATCTTTCCATGCTTCGGTCTGCATGAAAGCAGGATAGCCTTGACCAAAATCTTCAAGCAACGGCTTCAAGGAATAAAGCCAGCTCCAATAAAGATTGCGATTCCAATCTTCTTCACTAAAGGCGGCAAATTCCTCTTTGAGCTCGTTTAGTTGCTTGTCATAGCTAGTATTTTCTCCCTGATATTCGGTATCACCTTCAGCATCCAATATCCCATAGGCACGCTCTGAGCCAAGAACTGCCATGGCATCCAATCCTCTGGGGAAACACCTGCTGGGACCAATGGCAGTCATCCCCATGGTAAACGGCTCATCATCACCAACATACATACCTACAGCAGGAAAGACTAAATTCTGGAACATATAGGAGTCAGGGACAAATCTCTGCCCCATAAATCTCATCCCCTTGGTATTACTCAAACATTCATAAAGTTTCTCCTTGGTTACTGGGGGATAAATAACACAAACGCCGGAGCCACCATAAATCTGGGGATTCCTCATCTGAGCCAGCTCAGCCTTTAGATTGAGCAAAGTTTCATCGTCAGCAAGCTGGGTAGAGTTAAACTCAGTGCCAAGGACTTTCTCCATGGCGCCCAGATATTCATAGGGAGTAAGGTCATCAGCGATACCCACAAAAAATGAGGTAACCGAGTAAATTCGGTTCCAAGTATCCCAGCAAGTGCTGTTATTGACTTTCACCTCAGGCAATTCGGCTGAGATAAGCGAAGCTTGAATTGTAGCTATTCGGGCATCCTTTTCGCCTACCAAGGCATCATCACCCCCTTTAAGCAGGAAAGCCATCCTGCCATACCACATCATCGCCTTAAAATATCTTTTAAGCGCCTCGCTTCGGGTATAATGCCCCCGGGGAACATACTGAGAATAGTCCTCACAATAGCAGCAAGGACTAAGACACTGGCAATCATTCTGGGAATTAAATATGGCGCTTGGCTTAAAGCCCTGGTGAACCTCGATCCTTTCAATTTCCTCATTGACCTCATCAACCACATAGGAAGGGACGGTAAACTCAACTTTCTTCAACGGTTTGAATTCCTTGGGTTCCTCCCAGGGATGCTCTTTATTCCATTGCTCGATTTCCTGCCTTATCGCTTCTTCATCGTAGTCTTCAGTTGGCGTTTGTAACAGACTCAGGGCAACAGCAAAGTAGGCAACGTTTCTTCTCGCAGCCTCTTTCAAATCAGCATCGCTGAAGGATTGATAATCCTGTATCGACCTATCCATCATCGCCATGCTCATATCAATAGCCTCGTCAAAGAACTCTTCCTCCTCCAATCGCTTCAATATTTCATTGAACTGGATATGGTATAGATGAAGCAAAGTATCCGAAGTAACAAAAATGGGTATTCCTTCCTCCTTCAGCATCTTGTAAGGCTGGACGACGTCATCTCCATGCCAGGGAATAACCACAAAGCCATTCTGCTGCAAAAGCTGCCTCTGACTTTCAGTTAACTGAAAAATGCCATCCACGTCTCCAAAGTTGGTTACTTCCTTTAAATTAAGCGGTAAGGAGTAGGAAGGAGCATCAGGAGATAAAGCGAGCAGCTCGGGCGCATAGCAATCCGCCATAACAAATTTAGGATTTAATACCTCGCCTCCAGCCACTGAAGGTATGGTAAACTGTGAGGGTGTAACCCCGGGCGCACAGCTACTAGCAATAATAATCCCGACAAGCAATAAGCTGCTGAATATCCTGACTATTTTACCTTTCATAGCCGCCTCCTTTTACCAGCATAAATATGCCCACCAAGGCTTTTGCTCGCTGATTATCTCTCCTGTGCTGGCATCCACTTCTACCACCATGTCTATCTTCGTGGATACAAATCCCAATAGCTCCTTGCTACTTATGCCCTGAACCTCATATACCGCCTTATCATCAGTAGACTTAAGCTCAATAGTATAACCTGGCTCAAGGTCGGTCACTACTTTTTCCGGCATCACTTGCACTGGCAATAGCCGGTAACCATTATCGAGGAATAACTGCGAGTCATCGATTTTCAATTGGCACTCTGGAGATATTTTGACTATTGCCGATATATTATCAACCTCAATTATCACCCCATGAGTAACGTTATTAAACTGCAAATATGCTAAATGGGAACCAGGATCATCTCCATTAAGTCTAGCCTTAATGACCATCCCCGAATTCAGCTTCTCCCCATCAACCCGGACTATGAATTCCAACCCAGCAGTACCAACCTCCAGAGTAGATTGGGGGCTAAGTGCGAAATATTCAAGCTCTCCAGAAAGAGGTATAACCACCGTTTTCCGACCAATAACTTTATCCTGATATCGGACAGCAATATCATAGAGCCCTGGTTTCAAGTTAACTATCTTAGCCCAAAACGGTATTCCACCCAGACATTGAATGCAGATACCTGGTTTTTCCTGTGCAATGATATCGACATTTATAGTTGGTTGATGAGCGAAAGTAAGAGGTAGATTCAACTCGGTTTTAAGCTTATAGCAAGGCGTGGGGGTGACAACCGAGCCACAAATTACAATTACATCATCCGAAACTCCTACGGTAGCCTGCGATCGCTGTCTCGAGGCGCAGCTACCGGGACCATAGTCGAAAATAAGCTGAGCATCAAGCAGGACCTTGGTTATCTTTAAATCTTCAGTCAAACCTGCTAAATTCCCATGATAGCTCACCGCAGTAAGCCAGGCATTACTCCCAAGTAATTCGGCAATGCTCGCATCGATGGAAATTAGCTCTTCTTCATTTACCTTAAACTGAATAGGCTGAGTCCCCTTGCTGCCATAGAACTTCCCCACCTCCATATCCTGGGGTAATGTGCTCCCCTCAGGCAAGTTATGTAAGCTCACTGGCTGCGGTGTAAGCAAGAATAAATTTATATCCGTCCATCCTTCAGCCAGAGTGGAAATCTTAAGTGGATAATAGAGAAAGTCAGTGTCAAATCGATACACGATGGGTTCAATGCTCTTTGGCTCCGAAGTTATCTCAACAAGGTCGAAAACGAAGTAATTTATATTCTGGTCTAGGTAGCTTGCCACCACTGATTCAAGCTTTGGCGATGAAATCTGCTTTTCAATCCCAGCACTCTTCAGAAACTCCTCGGCCCACTGGATAAGCTCAGCGGTATCACCAGCTTTGACCACGGTGATGTCATGAGCACCAATCTTTTCATGAAAGATTATCACTACCCCTCTTCCCGGAGGTCCCATCACGCCTATCCCCTCCTTAAACCAATCCCACGAAGTAACAGGAAAATGATTTTCAATTAACAGGTTAACCTGTTCAAAAGAAGCAAAATCACCCTTCTTTATTTCGGGCTTTGAAGGCAAAGGCAAGAGTTCCAAAACCTGGCTATCATCGCTGGCAGTGACATCAGTAGATAGAATCAATGTCTCTTCCTCACCATTCCAGGCAATAATCGCCTTTTGCCCCGGTCCATAAACCAAGACATCACTTATGGGTACCATCCCCCTGTCTGCTAAAGCCACTGATGCCAATGGCAAGGTAATTAAGCTAAGAAAGATAACTAACAGCAACGCTCTAAATAAGTACCTCATTTTCTTCCTTTCACATACTACAACGAAAAATCTGGGTGAAAGTTTATACCTTGTAACCCAAAATTTCCTCTAATTTTTTAGCCTGTTCCACCCGATAATGACCAACTCCGGTGCGGCGGACTTCCACCACAGTAGCACCAACGGCTAACTTCTTCCCAATATCATGAACCAAACTTCTAACATAAAACCCGGAAGAAACAGCGCAGTCAAATATGAAATACGGAAATTGGAACTCCTCAAGCTTCAGGGAATAAATGCTAACCTTCTTAGGCGGCACTTGCACGCTAATGCCTTTCCTAGCCAGTTCATAAGCTTTATGTCCAGCTAACTTCTTAGCAGAAAAGGGAGGGGGGACTTGCCAGATCGCAGCACCAAATCCCTTCAGCACCTCCTCTAACTCCTCCCTTGTTATCGTGGCATCGCTTTCCTGCAGAACTTTCCCGTCGTAATCAAAAGTGTCAGTTTCCACACCCAACCTGGCTTTTACCTCATAACTCTTATCCAGCATTAAGAATGAGGAAGCTTCTTTGGTACGCCTGCCCGTAAGAACAATCAAGAGCCCTGTAGCTATGGGGTCCAGTGTACCTGTATGGCCAGTCTTTACTTTTAACTTCTTCCTTATTAGCTCCACCACGCGCGACGAAGTAAGCCCTTTAGGCTTATCTACAAGCAAAATATCATCCATTCCAGTTAGTATTTTAGTATAACCAAAAACGATTGACGTAGCTATAAAATTACCAGCACTATGCCTGCGATTAGCAATATCACGCCCAAGACTAATAAACCAAGCAGCAGTTTCTTGTTCACATTAAATTCCCACTAAGTATAATACAAGTAACACAATTTAATAACATCCCCTACTTGTTTATATGATCTAAGAATATTGGGGGTAGTTATTCCACTACCCCCAAAGCATTATATGGCAAAAACTGTGCTATTCTGCTGGCACTTCTTCAGGAAGCGTGGGTAGAGGAGGTAGGGGTAGATGTTTGGCAACTCCGGGGAAAGGTTTCACCCTCACTATCGCCGTCACCTTTTGCTCAACAAGGTCAACCTTAACCATCCATCTTTGAGATCTCGCTTCAGGTTCCAGAGGTGGTGCCAATAAGTCTACTCCAGCAGCAGTCATAGTCAAGTTACCATCAGACGGCTGGAAGAAGGGGAGAGGCACCACTCTCCCTATCTGTGCACCACTCTCCCTATCTGTGCACCACTCTCCCTATCTGTGCACCACTCTCCAGAATCTCGGCAATCTCCTTAATTTGTTTATTCTCAAAGAACCTCAGGGTAATTACTTCCTGATACTTAATTGGTAATTTAGATATGTTTTCATGAAGGAGCAGGAAATCTTCGTGTCTCCTTAATTCCTCCTCAGCTTCAAGAACTTCACTCTCAACCGAGGGATTAGAGGGAGTAATTGGGTCAGGGATTTCTTCCAAAGAAAACATCTCGTGCTTGCCTCTCCTGAAGTAGTCGGTAATTTGGTTGGTAGCGATTCGATAGAGCCAGGAGGAAAAAGGAATATTGCGCCAGTGAAATTGCCCTAGATTCTTTAAAGCCTTGAGGAATACCTCCGAAGTTATATCCTGGGCAATCTCGAGGTTAGCTACCCTCCTTAAAATATAATTAAATATCTGGGAATAGTACTGGTCATAGAGCCTGCCAAAGACTTCAGGATCCCTCCGAGCCTTTTCCACAAGCCCTTTCTCTTCTATTAAGTCCATATGGAATGATAGGACATACCTTCCCTCATAATATAACGCAATAAGTTTTAAAAAGTTGCACCTTGTTCAGTTCGCCTCTGCTCGGCAAAGAGCTATTTAGCAATCAAGCATCATTACGCTCGCTTGACCGGAGGTAACAAAAGAGATAGACTATTAGCTCAAATTTAGAAAGCTCTGGCCAAGCTGAGATCTATACTGGGTGGGGGGGCTGATGTAAAACTGGAAGACATCACTGGAGGAGTGGTAACCCTGAGATGTTGCCGACCACTTATCAATCCCTCATCCTGTCATGTATACAGGTCAAAAGTGAATAAGGATATAGTTGTTGAAGCGGAAGACTGTACGGGCAGGAGGGCAATGCCCGAAGTTAAGGAGGAAGTACTTCTTGGTAAAAATTAAGGCTAACTCAGGAGGTGCGAATTGGACTTAAATGGTTCGTATGAAGTAGTCATTATTGGCGGGGGGCCAGCAGGTCTTACTGCGGGCCTTTATGCTTCCAGAGCCGGACTCAAGGCTATGCTTCTAGAGCGAGGTGTTTTCGGCGGGCAAATAGTCAATGCTCAAGTAGTGGATAACTACCCCGCCTTCCCCGAAGGAATTCCAGGAACAAAGCTGGGGGAGTTGATGCACCAACATGCAATTAAATATGGACTGGAAAGTGCGACCACTGAGGTAACCGGGGTGAGCATGAGACATCCTTACCAAGTATCTACCACTGATGGTGACATTCAGGCCAGGTCAATCATCATCGCCAGTGGCTCAGAATATAGCAAGCTCGGGGTAGCTGGAGAGGAAGAGCTTATGGGGAGAGGCGTGTCTTACTGCGCCACCTGCGATGGCTTCTTCTTCCGTAACCAGGAGGTAGCAGTAGTAGGCGGAGGCGACACTGCTATCACAGATGCACTGGAACTCGCTGAACATTGCCGCAAGGTCTACCTGATACACCGACGTGACCAGCTTCGGGCAACGAAAGCACTGCAAGCAAAAGCTTTCTCGCAACCTAAAATGGAATTCATATGGAACACAGTGGTGGAAAAACTCGAGGGAGATAAAAAGCTCAATGCTCTTCGATTACGAGATGTCAAAACAGGAGAGCCATCAACACTAGAGGTAAATGGAGTATTTGTTGCCGTAGGGCTCAGTCCCAACAGCCAGCTCTTCTCCAACCTGGTAAAATTGAATGAAATCGGTTTTGTCACCACCGACGTGCTGATGAGAACTTCAACACCCGGTGTCTTCGCTGCGGGAGATGTCCGACAAAACTCCGCTCGTCAGGTAATAACTGCCGCTGGAGATGGAGCCGTCGCTGCCAGTTCAGCGTTCAAATATCTTCGGGAGTGATCCAGAGCCAATGAAAAGTATCCCATTAGGCAAAAAAGTTTTTGGATTTCCTGTTACCGAAGTGTTAAAATATGAATTTTTGAGGCAAAGAGGATAGATATAACATGGAAGAGCTAAAAAGGAGTCGAAAATAGTGTCAGAAAAGTCTTGCTTTTGTGCTATAGTCAAGTGTTGCTGGTTCCGGCGAGGACCTCCGAGAGATTTCTTTCTACCTGTAAAATAAAAATTTAGGAGGTATAACATGGTTATTGAAGTTAACGACCAAACCTTTGAGCAGGAGGTATTGAAATCAGATTTGCCCACAGAGGTGGATTTCTGGGCCCCTTGGTGTGGCCCCTGTCGAATGGTCTCTCCTGTATACGACAAGCTTTCTCAGGAACATGGCGATCGATTCAAGTTCTGTAAGCTCAATGTGGATGAAAATCCTCAGACGGCTGCAAAGTATCAGGTCATGAGCATTCCCATGCAGTTTTTCTTCGTTGATGGCGAGATGGTTGACCAGCTTCTTGGTGCTTATCCTGAGCAGGCAATTCGCTCAAAGGTTGGAGAAATCCTGCAGAAATTTCCGGCTGATGAAAATGAGAGGCTCAAGCGGATTTTAAGCCAGTGGATCCGGCAAGACAGGGAGTATAGTCAGAAAGTCAAGGAGTGGGTAGAGAGGGCTAAAGGAAGTGGTGCAATGAACAACGGTCTCTTAGGGGCAACCAGACTGGCGGAGGAAGCCACTGAAAAGCTGGCACAAGTACTAAGCCAATTGCCATCAGCGAACAAATAAAGGAAGTGAAGGGAAGTCATGGCGATTTCGACACAGCCAAGAATACTAGTCTTTACCACTACCCACTGTCCCTGGTGCAAGCGGGTCAAGGAATACCTGAGGGGAAACGGATTCCACTTTCGAGAAGTGAATGTCGAGAGGGATCGAGATGGAGCTAGAGAACTTCAACGCCGGCACATAACGGGAACACCGTTTACCTTAATCGGTAGCAGAGAAGTGCTGGGCTTCGATAAAGCAAAGATAGATAAGTTACTGACAATCAAAAGGTGAGAAAGGAGGTAGCAAGGATGTTAATTAAACCATTTGAGGACCGGGTTCTCGTTGAACCAGAAGAGGTTACTGAAGGCAAGACTAAAAGTGGGCTAATCATTCCCGATACCGCCAAAGAGAAGCCAAGAACAGGCAAGGTCGTCGAAGTGGGGACAGATGAGGAGCTCGCAGAGAAAATCAAGGCAGGCGACAAGATAATGTTCGCCAAGTTCACCGGTGATGAGGTCGAATTTAAGGGGAAGAAATATCTGATAGTCTCAAGTGGTGATATTCTCGCCGTAATCAAGTGACTTTCTCTTAAAACGGCTCCCTAACCTAGGTGTACCTGGATTAAAAATCCTGTGGCTTGCCTGATTGGTTTTTATCTGTCGGGCGGTAAATAGTGTTTGACCTCTCCAGATAGAAAGCGAATATTCAAAAAGAGTTGGAACAGCTGAGTCCTCCAGCTATTTGGGGAAAGCAACTGTGACAACTACAATCAAGGAGGGAAATGATGGACAAAGACGTATTCCATGATGTGCAGCAAGCGATAAGCCAGGTGATGCACCCGGAGATAAACCGCTCGCTGATTGAGCTCGGAATGGTAAGGAGAGTAATGGTCAATGGACAAAAGGTGGCCCTCACCTTAGCGCTCCCCTTTATGGGAATTCCAGCCGAAATCAGGGACTACATGGCCAATAGCTTACAACAGGCAGTGATGGGCGTGGATTCTAGCTTTCAAGTCGAGATAAGCTTCGCGGAGATGAGCCCAGAGGAACGCACCAAGTTCTTCCAGATGGAGCAAGAAGGCTGGAAAGGACTCTGACACCGAAGGATACTTTCAAATCACCTGGCAAATAGCCAGTCCTTTGATTTGTTCTTTGTCCTATCTACATAGATACATTACGACTACCAATCGTATAGACGAGTGTGATTGCTTGACGGAAGCTGACAAAAAAGATAGGCTATTAGCTTAAATTCAGGAAGGAGAGCAAAGTAAATTGAGATGTCGCGGCATTAGAGGTGCAATTACAGTACCTGATAATGATAGAGAGAATATTATGACGGCAACGAAAAGATTGCTTGAAGAGATACTAGGAGCTAACGAAATTGAAATTGGTGATATAGCGGCAATATTTTTCAGCACTACCCCTGACTTGAACGCCGAATTCCCCGCAGCAGCAACAAGAGAGCTGGGATGGCCACAGCACATTGCTCTGCTTTGCGGACATGAGATGAACGTTCCTGGTGGCTTACCTCATTGCCTGAGAATTCTGATGTTGGTAAACACCGAAAAGAAAGCTGAAGAAATCGCCCATATCTACTTAGGCGAAGCCAAGAAATTGAAGGAAGACAAATTAGCGGTCTCTGGAGGCAAAGCATGATCGTAGTGATGAAAAGCAGGTGCAACAAAGAAGAAATTAACGCCGTTATTCGCCGCATCGAAGAGTACAGGCTAACAGTGCACATCTCTGAAGGTGTTGAGCACACCGTAGTCGGCATACTGGGACAAATCCCTCCCGAACTTCAGGAGAGGATGGAATTGCTTTCCGGCGTAGAACAAGTTATCCCTATTAGCAAGCCTTACAAACTTGCCAGCCGAGAGTTTCACCCCCAAAATACTATAGTGAAGCTAAATGATATCACCATTGGTGGTGATGAAATAGTGGTCATGGCTGGTCCCTGTGCCGTAGAGAGCGAAGAACAACTGTTAACCACGGCTCTGGCAGTCAAGGCAAGTGGCGCCAATATATTACGCGGAGGCGCCTTCAAGCCAAGCACCTCCCCTTATGGCTTCCGCGGCCTGGGTGTAGAAGGACTCAAATTGCTGAGGAAAGTCAGTGAGGAAACGGGAATGCCTGTAATCACCGAGGTAATGAGTCCCGGTGATGTTGAACTGGTAGCTGGTTACGCCGATATACTACAAATTGGAGCACGAAACATGCAGAACTTCAGCTTGCTCGATGAGGTAGGGAAAACACAGAAGCCAGTGATGCTTAAGAGAGGCTTATCAGCCACCATCCAGGAGTGGCTATTAGCTGCGGAATATATCCTCTCTCAAGGGAATGAACAGGTTATCCTTTGTGAGCGAGGCGTGAGAACCTTCGAAACTTATACCCGTAATACTATGGATGTCAGTGCTATACCGGCTATCAAAAAAGTTAGCCACCTGCCAATCATTGCTGACCCGAGCCATGCTACAGGAAAGTGGCATCTGGTAACACCGGTATCACTTGCTGCTATAGCCGCTGGAGCAGATGGGCTTATGATAGAAGTCCATCCTAATCCCGATTTGGCACTTAAGGATGGTGCACAATCGCTTACCTTCGATAATTTCAGCAAACTCATGTCGCAATTGACAACGATAGCTGAGGCAATAGGTAGAAAGTTAGCCGCTACTGGCGTAGAGGCAAGTCCCTGAAGCTTTTATGACCATCGAACAAGAATTAGCAAACCTGGTCCCCCATAAGGAAACAGTCCTCACCATCGGCGTTTTCGACGGCGTGCATGAAGGACACCGCTATCTAATTGAAAAGCTAATTCACCAAGCTCAAGAAAGAGATTTGCTTAGCGGAGTAGTTACTTTTCACCCTCATCCTCAATCTGTACTAGACCCCAACAATCAATTGCCCTACTTAATGAGTTTAGACGCTAGAGTTAAGGAAATCCGCCATCTTGGTGTAGATTTGATTGCTTTACTATCCTTCGCCCCGCAGGTAGCAAGACTCTCTGCGAGACAATTTGTTACCCTGCTTAGAAAATATCTCAAAATGCGTGGACTGGTAATCGGGGACGATTTCGCCCTTGGAAGAGGACGCCAAGGAAATGCCGAAAAACTTGCTGCACTAGGGAGGGAAATGAGTTTTTTCTTACACATTGTCTCACCGTTCACAATCGATGGCGAAACAGTAAGTAGCACTCTTGTACGTCAAACGCTTACTCAAGGAAATATGGAAAAGGTGAGGAAATTAATGAGGCATCCCTTCAGCATCAGCGGCAAAGTCATCACTGGCGATAAACGGGGACATACCTTGGAATTCCCCACTGCCAATCTTGACATAGGTTCACAGCAGGTACTCCCTGGCAACGGAGTCTACGCATCAATCGTCTACGCAGATGGTAAACAATTCGCTTCAGCAACAAATATAGGCATTCGTCCCACTTTCGGACAAGGTCAAAAAACTGTGGAGACTTATCTGATAGACTATCATAAGGAACTATACGGCAAAGAACTCAAGGTAGAATTCATCCGCAAAATAAGGGATGAGCAACGGTTCACTTCTCCTCAGGAGCTGAAGCTTCAGATTGAAAAAGATGTTGAAAAAGCAAGAAAAATCGTGGATAAGGAAATGAAATGACGGCTTCCAGATTTGAGTCATTGCTAAGACGCGGTGTCGCTGAAGTCACTATTGAACAGGAACTCATAAAGCTGCTGGAATCAGGGAAACGCCTGAGGCTTAAACAAGGGTTTGACCCCAGTACTCCCGATATCCACCTCGGACATGTAGTTGGATTGAGAAAATTACGCCAATTCCAGGAACTGGGGCATACAATTATTCTGATAGTAGGCGACTGGACAGCACGGATTGGAGACCCCAGTGGACAGGTAGCTACCCGCCCCATGCTTTCACCACAGGAAGTGGAGGCTAACACCCAAACCTACCTGAAGCAATTCTTTGAAGTGGTGGATAAGGCTAAAACAGAAGTGAGATGGCAAAGTGAATGGTACGATAAATTTGGTCTCGGTGAGGTGATTAAGCTTACCAGTAAATCCACCATAGCCCAGCTTATGGCCAGAGAGGACTTCAACAAAAGGTTTAGTGCAGGGAATCCTATTTCCCTGGCTGAAATGCTCTATCCCCTGCTCCAGGCTTATGATTCAGTGGTTATTCAAGCTGATGTTGAACTTGGCGGCACTGATCAGAAGTTCAACTGCCTGTTGGGTCGAGAACTACAGCAAATGACCGGACAGCCCCCTCAGCAAGTCCTCCTCGTGCCTCTCCTGGTTGGAACCGATGGCAAACTAAAGATGAGCAAAACCTTTGGTAATCATATAGGTATCGACGAGCCTCCCCAGGAAATGTACGGCAAAGTAATGTCAATTCCTGACCACCTTATTATCGATTATTTCCAGCTAGTAACTGATGTCCCTGAAGAGGAAATCACTGAGTTTGGGGAGCAGCTAGGCTCCTATTCCATTAACCCGATGATACTCAAGAAACGATTGGCATATGAGATTGCAGCTCAATTCCACGGCGTTGAATCTGCCAAAGAGGCGGAAAGATATTTTTCCATAGTATTTCAACAAAGAAAGCTGCCGGGTGAAATCCCGGAATACGCTTTCACTTATCTTGCTGGCACAAGTAAGGGCACAGCCTCTGTTAGTGGTAATCTCAGGGTAGAGCACAAGGAGTTCCGCATTGACATTGCTCCTACCCTAGTTAAAGAAGGTATAGTTAAGAGCAACAGTGATCTGAAGCGCCTTCTTGCACAAGGAGCAATCGAGCTGGACGGCAATAAAATAAGCAGCAATATCATCGATGCCCACAACGGCAGCGTTCTAAAGGTAGGAAAACGCGACTTTGTCAGAATAGCGATTGAATCGTCTTCGGGAGGTTTATAACATGCAGCTACGCATACCAGGACCTACACCATGCCCGCCAGAAGCTCTCCAAGCAATGAGCCGTCAGATGATAAATCACCGCGGCAGGGAATTTGGCCAGCTTCTCCAATCTGTAACGGCAAGGTTAAGACAGACATTCCAGACTAAACAAGATGTTCTTCTACTTACCTGCGCTGGAACTGGTGGGTTAGAAGCAGCTATCGTCAATACACTGTCTCCAGGTGATGATATACTGGCTTGCTCTTGTGGTGTGTTTGGCGACCGCTTCGCTGACATCGCTGAGCAATATGGCGCCAAAGTAAATCGCCTCAACTTTGAATGGGGAACCCCGGTAGACCCGGAAGCAATACGCCAGGCTTTGAAGTCAAATGCCAACATCAAGGCGGTTTTGGTTACCCATAACGAGACCTCCACCGGCGTAACCAACGACCTGGCCAGCATAAGCTCAGTGGTCAAGGAATTTGACAAGCTACTTCTCGTTGATGCTGTAAGCAGCCTTGGGTGCATCGACTTACCCACAGACGACTGGCATTGTGACGTGGTAGTAACCGCTTCCCAAAAAGGATGGATGGTTCCCCCTGGCCTGGCAATGATTAGCGTAAATGAGAAAGCATGGGAAGCTTGTTCACATGCTAGAATGCCGCGGTTTTACCTCGACTTCGCTAAAGCCAAGGATTACCTCCAGAAAGGACAAAACCCGTGGACGCCAGCCATTTCTATCTGCTACGCCTTGGATGCTAGCCTTGATTTAATGCTGAATGAAGGGCTACAAAATGTATTTGCCAGGCATAAGAGAGTAGGCCAGATGACTAGAAACGGCATAGAATCGCTGGGATTATCCCTTCTTCCCAATGAAAATTGTGCCTCCAACACAGTGACCGCAGTCAATGCTTCAGACAAGCTTGATGTACCTAAACTCGTCCAAATCCTGAGAGAGGAATATGATGTAGTTATTGCTGGAGGTCAGCGCAAGTTGTCCGGTAAAATCTTCCGCATTGGTCACATGGGGCTGGTCACCGAAGATGATATTAGAATAACATTGGAAGCAATAGAAAAAGCTTTGCCGAAAGCGAGGTATTAACTTAGATGAAAGTCTTAGTCGCAGACCCTATTGCTGAAGAAGGAATAAAATTTCTCGCTGAGTATGCTCAAGTTGATGTCAAGCTCAAATTAAAGCCTGACGAGCTTAAAGCGATAATCAACGATTATAGCGCACTCATTGTCCGTAGCGAGACGAAGGTATCCGCGCAGATAATTGAATCTGGGAAGAATCTAAAAGTAATTGGTCGTGCAGGGATAGGGGTGGATAACATCGATGTTGCTGCCGCTACCAGAAAAGGTATAGTGGTAGTGAATGCTCCTACAGGCAATACCGTGTCTGCCGCTGAGCATACCATCGCTCTCATCCTCGCCTTAGCACGGAACATACCCAAGGCTAATGCTCAACTGAAGTCGGGGCTATGGCAGCGAAGCAAGCTAATGGGCACCGAGCTCAGAAACAAGACTTTAGGAATTATTGGCCTGGGGAATGTTGGCTCTGAGGTAGCAAAACGAGCTCAAGGATTTGAAATGCGGGTTATTGCTTATGACCCTTTCATCTCAGCACACTATGCCAAAACTAGAAAGATTGACCTTGTTCCTTTAGAGGAGTTATTTCAAGAAGCTGACTTTATTACCCTTCATACACCATTGACTCAAGCTACCAGGAACCTAATCGGTGCTGAAGAAATTGAAAAAATGAAACCCACAACCTATGTTATTAATTGCGCCCGGGGTGGTTTGATCGATGAAGAAGCATTGTTCAAAGCGATTGAAGATGGTAAGCTAGCCGGGGCTGCCTTTGATGTCTTCAGCACCGAGCCAGCAACGGATAGCATCCTTTTTGGAAGCGACAAAATAATTGTCACCCCACATCTTGGTGCCTCAACCGTTGAAGCACAAGCAAATGTCGCTAAAGATGTTGCTGCCCAGGTTTTAACAGTCCTTCGCGGAGAATTCAGCAAATATGCCGTCAATATGCCTTACATCTCCCCGGAATTACTGCCACTGCTAGAAGGAGCTACGTTAATTGGCAGCTTTGCCAGCCAATTAATGGAGGGACCAATTTCTGATATCCATATCAAGTACAGCGGTGGGATAGCCAATTATGATTTAAGCCCGGTAAAGGTATCCATTATCAGCGGATTGCTCCGGCAAATGACTGAGGAAAAAATAAATTTGGTTAACGCTAATTTCTTCGCCGCCCAGCGTGGTTTGAAGCTTACTGAGGAAAAAGAGTCAACCTGTGCCAACTACCCTAACTTACTCACCCTAAAGGTTGATACAGATGCAGGTACCACCACCATATCAGGAACATTTAGAGATAGTGCAACCCACATCGTTCAAATCAATGACTTCTGGGTAGACATAATACCTGCGGAAGGCTATCTTCTACTTTGTGACCATCTTGATACTCCCGGCCGTGTTGGTGCCATTGGAACCGTGTTGGGTAAAGCTGGCATCAATATCAGCGCAATGCACTCGAGCAGACAAAAACCGGGAGGAAAACAGCTTACCATTCTGGTTTTAGATGAACCACCAACTGGGGAGCAACGAAGGGAAATCCTGGCGTTGCCCGATGTTTATGCTGCTAAACTGGTTAAAATATAATCACCAGAGAGGGTTGATAACTAACCCGGCAGGAACTTTGGGGTAAAAGTAAGTCGATTTCCTTGGCATTCTATCACCGGCATCAGCAATGCTTTTAACCACCTCCACTTTGGGTAACGAGGTGATGAAGGCTAATTGATAATCCCCTTCTGTCACCCTTCGATAAGCTTCGTCAACATCGGCGGTATATTCAATATCATCTCTGCTAGAGTCAATTCCCAAAATTTCCTCCAGAATAAGGTGGTTAAGAAGACTAACACTAAGTTTCCTATAAGCTTGGGAGCGAGCTTCAGGCATTGCTTTATCAATAGACACATCCGGGCGTTGTCTTAATATTATTAGTGAATCATCCTCCAATCCCAAAACTCCTAAAAGTGCGCCCTCCCCCTCAGCAGGTTTTAGTTTATGGAAGATATTTTCAGCTAAATTGGCCTTGATATCTAATAAAGAATTTGTCTCCACTGTAAAGAAATCCTGGTTCGTTAGCCAACGGATTAGTTTAGCCTTGGTATCAGGTGATATGCCGCGTACCAGCCTGTGGATAGGCAAAACAACAAGTCCCGGGTCGGAAAACTCAACCAAGGACATCATTATATAATTAAAAGCTTCCTTCCCAGTTGGAGAAGAAAGCTGTTCAATCCTTTCCCGTTGATATGCTAACGCAGTCTCATAACGATGGTGACCATCAGCAACATAAAAGGGTAAGTCAGATAAAAGATCGCTGATTTGGCGTATTAGCTGAGACTCAGTTATCGCCCAAATAAGATGACGTTCACCAGAATCAATAAAGTCCACCGGCGGGTTATACTGTGCCACCGACGACAGTATCCCGGCGATCTCCTTGTCCTTGCCCTGGTATAGAGCAAGGATGGGACTGGAAGCAGCCTGGCAAGTTTGTAACAGCTGAAGCCTATCCTGTTTGACTTTGGAAGATGTCTCTTCATGAGGACATATGCCTTCACCCCACGGCACCAGCTTAACCCGGGCTATCAGTTCACGCCGCCTTCGCCTCCCTTCATACCTAAAATAATGGTCATGGAGGTAAAAAGCAGGTGAGCCATCCGCTTGAAGAACCCCTTCTTTAAGCCAGCTTTTCAAGGTTACTGCAGCATTGCCATACTTAGACTTAGACCTACCCTTGGCACTACCTGCGGATGGCTGGGCAGGAAGTTCCAGGCGAATTACATTGTAATCACTTTTCTGGTAATAGAGTTTCTGTTTTGCGGCAGTAATCACATCATATGGTGGACAATTGACTACTCCTAAATTGGAAACCTTTTCCTTTTTGTATCGTATGCCACAGAATGGACAAACTTCAGCCATCCAAGAATCACCTCACGATTTGTCTAAAAGCGGTTATCCTGTTTATCACCAGAATCCCGAGTCAGTATTATGTAAAGAAGTTAGGCTGGAGCAAGTAGCTCAGAAACTATCTCGCTCACTTCCTTACCATTAGCTTTACCTTTAAGCTGGGGCATAAGCTGAGACATAACTTTACCTTTGTCTATCTCCCCTCTCGCGCCAACCATATCAATTGCTCGCTGCGCTGCAGCTATAATTTCCCCACGACCCATTTGCTTGGGAAGATACTCCAGGACAATAGCTAAGCCTGCCTCTTCCTGAGCTACAAGGTCACTGCGATTTCCTTGTTTGAAAGCCTCGATGCTTTCTCGCCGCTGCCTCACCTCTCCGCTAAGGAGATCAATGATTTTGTTATCATCGATAGGTTTTCGTTCAGCAATTTCAGCATTCTTTATCCTGGATATGAGCAAGCGCAGTGCGGAGATTCGTACCTTGTCCTGTTGCTTAACTGCTTGATACAAATCATCCCTTATTTTCTCCCCCAGCGTCACCTCATTCCCCCTACGCTTTTCCGCCTCTTTGCCGCCTGTTTCCTCTTCCTCGCCTCGCTCGGTTTCAAAAAAAACCTTCGACGCCGAACCTCAGCTAAAATGCGGCCTTGCTGCACCTGCCTGTTGAACCTGCGCAGTAAACTCTCGAAGCTCTCGCCAAAGCCAAGCTTTACATCAGCCATATTGTATCCATGCCAGTCTTACAAATGCTACATTGTATTAGTTAGGAGCTACCCATGTCAAGGAATGAATGGCTTTTGTCACTTCTCCACCCTCACCCATAGTTTCTCCCCATCTGTGATAAATTCAATGGTGCCATCCTGGGAAGTTAAGTAGACGTTGTCTTCACCCAGCCTTCCTTTCAGCCTCTCCACCACCTCGGGGCTTGGATGCCCGAAAGTATTATTTGCTCCCACCGAGATTACAGCCATTTGAGGGTCAACCACGGCAAGAAACTGCGGGATGGTGGATGTCTTGCTGCCATGATGGGCTACCTTCAGCATTGTGCTTTTCAAATTAGCTCGCTGTTTAATAAGCTCAAATTCTCCTTCCCATCTGATATCTGCGGTAAGCAAGAAACTGATTTCACCCCAACTCAGTCTTAATACCACACCATTGTTATCCACATCGGCGCTAGTCCCCCTAAAAAACTCATTGGGAGGCCTAAGCACTTCTATCTTAATGCCTCTGCCCAAATCGATTTCCTGTCCCGTTTTAGCCATATCACGCTTGATTCCTTTCTCCTCAACGAGCCTGAGCCATTCTTGATAAACGCAGGAATTATAAGAAACACCAGATTCAAGCACTCGTTTCACTTCATACCTTTGCAGCACTTCCACCAGTCCAGTAATGTGGTCAGCGTGAGGCTGCGTGGATACTATCAGGTCCACTGTTCTATCCCAGAAGGGAAGCTTCCGGCCTAACTCCAGACTTATTGTCTGAGGGCTGGGACCACCATCAACAAGTATGTTCTGATGATCGGGTGTTTGTATCAAGATGGCATCCCCTTGCCCCACATTAAGGAAGGTCACGTGAAGGTTATCATCCGGCGTGGTGAGAACTACAGCCCAGACCAGTATAGCCACTAATAAAAGAGGAGGAATGAGCCACTTTAGAAGCGAATGTCGGGAGAATTTAGCCGTCACTGACTACCTCCCTCTCCCCTGAAAGCTAACCTGGAGAAGATATCGTTCAACTGCTTCCTATAATTAAGCCATGCCGCAACTATTGCAAGTATGATGTAATATTCCCATACCAACCACACAGGGATAGCGGATACCTGGAAAGAAGAGAATGGCAAGGCATCAAAGCCCTCGACTACCAAAAGCAAATAGGTTAAGAATAACCAGGCGACCCAGCCTAAAATTTGAGATGCAAATACGGCAAATAATCCCACAAAAGCAACCAGCGCAGAGGCAACGATGATAGCTGGCAAGGCAGGCAGAGAAAGGAACGTGGCTGGAACACCGACCAGTGAAACAACGTTGAAATAGTAGGCTACAAGTGGCCAGACTGCGATAATAGCCGCTATGGTCACCGCAAAGCTATCCGCAAAAACATTACCGATAGCTATAGCTTTGTCCCTGTATTCAAATACCTTGGCAACGCCTTTCCTTCCCCAACTCTTAAGATAAGGATAGAACAAAATAAGCCCGAGCATTGCCGTGAAGCTAAGTTGGAAGGAGATGCTCCATAGAATTTGAGGCTGAATGCCCACCATCACGGCGGCAGCAAAAGCCAGCGCAGTAATAGCACTTCGCTGTCTTCCCAAATATTCAGCCAACAAGAATAAGCTGCCCATCATGGTGGCGCGAATTACCGGCGGATGCATCCCAGTAAGCAGGGCATAAATCCAGATAGCAATAAGGGTAAGCCAGATATATATGGAGCGCTGTCTTCCAAAAACCAAAGTTAGAAAGCTGAGGAGAATGCCGATAATGATACTGATATGCAAGCCAGAGATAGCCAATATGTGGGCAGTCCCTGACCTTGAGAAAGCTTGTGTCACAGAATAAGGTATGTTGCTCCTTATGCCAAGCAAGATACCCTGAGCTAACGAGCCTTGTGGCTCAGGTAGAGCCTTAGTCAGAGAATCAGAAAGCCTACCCCTGAAAGAATAAAGCCATTGCAAAGGTTCAAAACCTCTGCCTTCCTCCAGAATCTCTATCCTGGGGTAATAACAGATAGAGTAAATCCCCTGATGTTCCAGATAGCTTTTGTAGTCAAAATCTTCAAATGTGGGTGGTGTCTCTAATTCTCCGGTCACCCCGAGTATATCCCCATAATGATACTCAGGATATCTTGATACACGCACCAGGACAGCACCCGAGACCTCCTTCCCTTCGCCCTCCATGCTTATCTTCCTGGTTGAAATAGTTAACAGACAATATCTATCTCTAACATCGGGCTCCTCTGCCACCATCCCCTGGATTTCTGCTATCCCTTGTTCATTATAGAAGCAAATAGAATGTTCATCTACTCGAGGTAAGCTTGATGGAAAATAAAGGATGCCTCCAGTTAAGGCGAAAAGGCACAATCCCGTCACTATTAAGTTCCGTCTCCTATTGGGGAAAAGAGGGATAAACAAGAATGGGAAAATACCGAGTAGGGTAATTATCAATGGCAGGCTAACTTGTGAGCCTACAAGAATACCCGCTACCCAGGCACAGCTAACATAAAGCAGCCACATAAGAGAACTTCTAATCTGATATGGTTATGTAATGAGCTAGTTTAGCAGTTTGCGCTGCATTAAGGGTAGCTATAATTAGCTTGGTTGTTTATGGTAAGATACAAGTGTATTAAAGTGTGTTTTTGCCTAATGATAGTTTGACTAGCCGGATTTGGAGGAGGTAAATATGAATACTTTCAGACCGCGTGTCTACATTGATACCTCCGTGATAGGAGGTTGTTTTGATGAGGAATACTCCTCCAAGGGAGGTGCTTTATGAATGGTAAGAAATTCGACGCCGTGGAGATGAAGCGTCAGCTACAGAAACAGGCTGAACTGAAACTATCTCCTTTATCAGAAAAAGAGCAACTTGAACTATTACATAAGAAGTTTGGTTATTTGGTAAAACAAAAGGCAAAGACAAACTTAGCCTAACACAGGTTTTACTGCTTCAGTTCTAAACCGCTTTCAGCAATTTCGGAAAGCCTAAAAACATTAATGATGCTAACAGCAATGAGAGACTTTTCTCCTTTGCTGATAATGAAGTAGTTAGCCATATAAATCAAGCGGACAATTCTGATTCAGCAAGTGCTATAATTACGATGCATACTTTGGCTAATAAGTAGCCCAGCCAGCGGATTTGGAGAGGCTTTCTGGCTAGTATGAAGGAGCTAAAGGCAAAGAAAGCTTAGCTAATCTGATATAGTGATATAGTCTTTTATCTTGTCAAATGTCCCCTGCCCGATGCCTTTGACCTGAAGCAAATCTTCAACCCGCTTGAACTCACCATTCTCATTGCGGTATTTCACGATAGACTGAGCTCTAGTTTCACCTATCCCCGGCAGGGCTTCAAGAAGCCACGATTCCGCCCGGTTGATGTCTATCCTCTGCGGCGATTGTTCTTCCCCTTCTCCAAGAATATAAATAGCGATATGGTTAAGGTCAGCATTAGATTCGAGGCCAACATCCGAAAGAAGGGCCTGTATCGTCTCGCCCTCCATGAGGGAATAGATGCCGGGGTTAATGACTGCACCACCAATATAAACTTCGCCACCTTGCTGCGGAAGCGCACCTTGAGATAACACCAGCTCGATAGGCTGGATTTTATTGCGATTGGTCAGCAGCATAACACCGCCGCTCACCAAAGCAATAATCAAGAAAACTGTGATAAAGATGTAAAATCTATCTGCTTGATTCATTTCGGTTAAACTCCTTCCCTGGACATTGTTTTAACGACCTCTTCTTTCGTCATTCTGGCCATAGGCTAATAATCTTGGAGATTCATCATTTCGCTTTCCCTTCACTTTGTTCAGGACTTCGGCTCACCCATTCAGAATGACAACCTTGCATTTCAATGGTAAGATTTTCATATGGCGAAAAATTCAGGAATATCAATCGTCAATCGCAAAGCTTATCACGACTACCTTATCGAGGAAAGAGTTGAGGCAGGCATTGTGCTTAAGGGCTCCGAAATCAAGTCAATAAGGGCGGGGAAGGTAAGTCTGCAGGATGCCTATGCCAAACCGGAAAATGGAGAACTTTGGCTATTCAACAGCCACATCGCCTCGTATGATGCTGCTAGCTACAACACACATCAGCCAACCCGTCCCCGCAAGCTTTTGCTCCACAAAAAAGAGGTCGCCATGCTCACAGGGAGGGTGAAGCAGCGAGGTTTGACTTTAGTTCCTCTTAAGCTGTATATTAAACATGGGATTGCCAAGATCGAGTTGGGTGTGGGTAAGGGAAAGAAGATTTACGATAAGCGCGAAACTATTATGCGCCGTGATACAGACAGAGAAATAGAGCGTGCGTTAAAAATCAAAGGGAGGTGGTAAAAAGGCAGTCTGACCAGGGTAGCGGGGGCGCGCGGGTTCGACATAGGAAGGCCTACAGAATCGCAAGCTGAGGTGCCATTAACCTCACAAAACAAATGGCAAAAAATAAATGCCGAACCTATTGCAGCTTAATTAAAGCTACACATCCACCTCAACCTCTCCTCGAAGGTTGGGACTGGGTGTCAAAAAGTCGAGGTGCTCCAATCCCAACGTCGATACGGATTGGATAAGAAAAATCGACTGGCTTAACTGGATTCGGTCAGCAGATGAAAGTTGAGCGAGACAAATGGAGCTGACTAAGCTTGTAGGATATTCTGGCAACCTTTCTATGGACGGGGAGTTCGACCCTCCCCCGCCTCCACCAGGCAATTTAGAGGCGTCAGCCTTACATGGTTGGCGCTTTTTGTATTCGGATGAGGGTTTGGTGATGATATAGATCGGCTTCGTAGCAGTCTCCCCGTCTATTTGCCAATGTTACGAACTTCCAAGATTGGAAGTGTCTAAGCTCTCGGTCCAAACTCAGAATAATGAAGGTTGCCAATTAATAGAGCAGCGGTTTCCTAATAGCCAGTCCTCAATCGTGGGAGGTCGCTAAACGCTCTCTAGCGGACGTGGTTAGGTGTGGTCAGCCGTCATCTGGTGTGGTCGCACACGGACGTCACTAGAACGACACAGACAAGAGAGGGGGAAGCGTCGAGCCTCCCCTCCCTCATTTCAGTCTTGTAGGGCGGTTACCACTGAACAAACATCGGGATGTTTGCCCTTTCATGCGTACGTTGCAGTGGCATAGAAGTAGACTATTTCTTTCTGGCAATTGCCACTGTAATTATACCCAAAACACCAATCCCAATTGCCGGGCCAATGGTGGTATCAGATAAGAAAGTCCACACTGCAAATGCGATGCAAAGCAATCCAACAATTAGTCGGTCTTTTCTCATCTCAGTTCGACTCCGTGATAGCCATTTCTGGCTCTAGTATAACACTACTTTTATTAGATGCATAAATGTCTTAGTTCTGTCTAACGTACAGTACCGCCCCCAAGGTCACCAATGCACGAACATAGGGATGTTTGATTATCTTGTACTATGACCAAACTTCGCGAAATGAGTCCGTAAGCATTCTGCCAGCGACTACAATTTAAAGGTTTGTTAACCACTTATTTTGGGGTGACTCTTCAAATTCGTGATTATCTGGATGATAAAAAGACCGAGCATGACGAGCCCCCATGGTAAAGAGGATTTCCACGGCATTACCACAAATCCGTAGTTCATCGCATAGTACAAAACCAAATAGGGTAGTACCCATTTCCAATTTTGCTTCCAGTTCTCTCGAAAATTGATTTTCAAAACGTAATCAAACAGCCATTCTAGAGCTAAAAATGCCAAGAAAATCCCCAGGAAGATACTATATTGTACCCCTTTCTGCTCCTGGAAGACCAAGAAAATGCCATAAACGGCTGGAATCGCCAAGAGCAAATACACCCACCCGATTCGCTGCAAGAGGTCTAATCTATTCTTTCGGATGAGAAAGATGAAAATCAAGAGGACACTATTCACAAGTCCAAGGACAAAGAAGAATAGTTCCAACATAGTAAGTCACTTCCTTCAATGGCTAGACCTCAACAGAAGACTGTGGTCTAGGCATCGGTTATTATACTTGACGACCACAGTGAATCTCAAGGTTGTGGCTGAATGAACATCGGGATGTTTGCCCTTCCATGCGCATGTGCATGCTGTATTTGCTTAGAAATCCAGAATAGGAACTCATTTGACAATGATCAGATCAGGAGTACTATCCAAATTATGTAAAAAACGAAGGCAAGACTCCAAGAGACTATAAACGCATAAAACAAGTTTCCTGGTTTTCCACTCTCCTCAATAGTGAGTTTTCGATATTGTTTGAGATATTTAAGCATGTATAACCTTAACAACCAATAGTTGATCTTGATACCATGCTTGGATAAAAAAGACGTAATCTTCAAAGTAAAAACACCGCCGCAAATGCTACTAATTACTGTAATTATTGCCAGAATAAGGAAATTTGTACTCATTACTTCACACCTGATTTACCTTATATAACAACACAGGATCCACTATACCTGAAATAGGGGTCTGTAATGTATCCAGAGAAAGAGCGTATTGGTTCTACTACAGAATAATGCAGGGCGCCCGCGAAGTAAAGGCTGGACAGGAATAATAATCAGGGCCCTGCCATAATGCAGAGCCTCTTTTTCCTTGACACAGGTTCAGGTTTCTATTGCTACTGAAAAAACATCGGAATGATGACGTGCACGCAATAAGTCCATATTTATCAATTCACTAAGCCATTCAGGATTAATCCTCTGATCACAGCCTTTGTGTTGTTCTCTTAATCTTCTATGGCATCCACTTTGGATTTTCTCTAGCTCATCTAGCTTGTCTCTATGAAAGGGAAGAAATTCTAGCTAGGTCTTCAAATATAAAAAAGCCCCTTCTGTTTCAAGATGAGGCAGGAAGGTAAGAAAGCAGCGTTGAACTAGTTCCAAAGATTGGCAGTACCTAGTTAAATATTACCGCCAAAGCCCGCCTCCCCCGCCTCCACCATTGTAATTTAGAGGCGCTAGTCTTACATAGCTAGCGCTTTTTGTATTCGGATGAGGGTTTGGTGATGATATGGAACGACCTCGAAGCGGTCTCCCCTTCCATTTGGGGTGATTTTGATATTAACATTGCTGAGACCACTTAATACTGCTCACCAAGATTACATTGCTTTTTCCCCGAATTGCTTCTACAATTCTCTTGATTTGGCTCATCGATGATAATCGGCTACTAGTGGACAGGTTTCATTGATCAAGGCCAGCAGAGCAGCATTGCTAAAGCCCGTTGCTCGCTAAAGTTGTGGAAAACAGGAGGTAGTAACGAAGGAAGTTGTTATAGTCAGCGGAGCAAGGACACCAATCGGGACCTTCGGTGGCAGCTTAAGAGATATCCCTGTTGTTAATCTAGGCCGCCTGGTGATCACCGAAGCGCTTGAACGCGCTGGCTTAAGACCAAAAAGCAGCAAGAAGCTTCTAAGCTACGGACCTTCTGTCTTTAAAGGCGAAGAGGCTTCTGAGTTAGAAGCAAAATACCAGGATTGGGATTCCTCTTTACAGGAAATTCAAGTTGACGAAGTAATCATGGGAAACGTCCTTCAAGGAGGACAGGGGCAGAACACCGCCCGTCAGGCTGCTATCTATGCAGGCATCCCTAAAGAAACACCCTCTTATACGGTAAATAAAGTCTGCGCCTCAGGCTTGAAAGCCATTACGTTGGGAGCTGAGGCGATAATGCTTGGCGAAGCAGACGTTGTCGTTGCTGGAGGAATGGAGAGCATGAGTCACTGTCCCTATATCCTTCCCAAAGCTCGTTGGGGCTACAGGATGAGCATCAACGCCAGAGCAGACATTATAGACCTCATGGTGCTTGACGGACTGTGGGAGACATTCTACGGCTATCATATCGGTAATACCGCAGAAAACATCGCGTCCAAATACAATATAAGCCGGACCCAGCAAGATGAAGTGGGATTCCTTAGCCACCAGCGAGCCAAAACAGCTATAAGACAAGGAATTTTCAAACAAGAAATCGCTCCTGTGCCCGTTCCACAGAAAAAAGGAGGACCACCAATTCACTTCGACACCGATGAACGTCCTATGGACACAAGCCTTCAAAGAATGGCTTTGCTGCCTCCGGTGTTTCACAGAAGTGGAACGGTTACCGCAGGTAATTCCTCAGGCATAAATGATGCCGCAGCGGCGGTGGTACTTATGTCAAGAAGTAAGGCCAAATCCTTGGGGCTCGAGCCCTGGGTAACTATCAGAGCTTACGCGTCCGGGGCTGTAGATCCAGCCTATATGGGACTCGGAGCCGGGACAGCAATAAAAAAAGCCCTCAAAAAAGCAAGGCTTACCATTAGCGATATGGACCTCATCGAACTTAACGAAGTCTTCGCTGCCCAGATTATCGCCTGTATGAGAGAGCTTGATACAAGCTGGGATATCACCAATCCCCATGGAGGCGGTATCGCCCTGGGACATCCCCTTGGCGCAACAGGAGCAAGATTAGTGGTTACCGCTATGCACGATATGAAGCGAAGAAACTTGCATTACGGGCTCGTGGCTATACCTGTCGGTGGAGGACAGGGGATGGCAGCGATACTGGAGCGGACAACATAATCATTTGCCCTTCTTACAATAGTCAAGGCACCAAATAGCATTGGGACGCTCAGGACGATTACAAGCACCCCGCCAGTTCCACATGCAACTATCACATAGGATAATATTCTTGCCCAACGCCTTTCTAATTCTAACTTTGACTCGGTACGCCCAGTTTGGTCCCTCGGTGCCCATAGTGGAATTGAGATTCCTCACATCTCCTTGGACAAAGTGGCTAAGAATTCCGCGTTATTCCTCGTCTTAGATATCCTGGTCAACAACCTCTCTGTAGCTTCACTGGGGTTAGGAGAATCGTCAGCTAGCATCGAAACTACACGCCTGAGCAGCCATATTTGCTTTACAGTATTTTCATCCAGAAGAAGCTCTTCCCGCCTCGTTCCACTGGGAATTATGTTTATTGCCGGGAAAATCCTCTTCTCTGCCAATTTTCTATCTAAATGAAGCTCCATATTCCCTGTTCCTTTAAACTCCTCATATATGAGCTCATCCATACGACTGCCGGTATCCACCAGGCAGGTAGCAATGACTGTTAAGCTACCCCCTTCCTCAGTATTGCGGGCAGTTCCGAAGAACCGCTTCGGAGGATATAAAGCCCCTGAGTCAAGACCACCAGACAAAGTGCGGCCGCTGACAGGCATCGCTAAATTGTAAGCTCTAGTAAGACGAGTAATGCCATCGAGGAGGATAACCACATCCTTGTTCAGTTCCGCTAATCTTTTCGCCCTCTCCAATGCCAACTCAGCCACACGAGTCTGATTCTCCACTGGCTCATCAAAGGTAGCAGCAATAACCTCAGCTTCCACTGACCTCTTCATATCAGTTACTTCCTCAGGCCTCTCTCCAATCAGGCAAACCATAAGGTGAATATCATTGTAATTGGTAATAATAGCGTTGGCAATCTTCTTCAAGAGCACTGTTTTACCCGCTTTAGGAGGTGAGACTATCAGGCCTCTCTGCCCCCTACCTATGGGAGCCACCAGATTAACCAACCGGGTAGACAGTTCAGCTTGGGTCGTTTCTAAGTTAATCAACTTGTCGGGGAAGGTGGGCGTCAAAGAGCCAAAAGTGGCACGCTCCCTGACTATTTCAGGGTCAAGCCCATTGACGCTTTCCACACGAAGTAACCCATAATATTTTTCGCTATCCTTAGGCGCTCTAGCTTCTCCACAAATATAATCGCCGTTCTTCAAGTTGAACCGGCGAACTTGAGAATTAGATACATAGATGTCGTTAGCACCACGCAAAAAACTATCTTGCCGTAAGAACCCATAACCCTCATTCATAATCTCCAATACGCCGCTGACAAACAAATTACCTTGCTGCGTTGCCTGAGATTGCAGGATATGCCGAATAAGTTCCGCTTTTTTCAGCGAAGAATATCCAGTAATGCCACCTTCCTTGGCCATCGCCTCCAATTCGTCACGAGTTTTATCCTCAAGTTCAGTCATGCTTACCATAGCAACCTCCTCAATCCTTCATCACCTTTGACCAGTCATCCATGAATCGCTTAACTCCAATGTCAGTCAAAGGATGCTGTATCATTTGGAGCAGCACCCTGTAGGGCACGGTAGCAATATGCGCGCCGGCTTTCGCCGCCACCAGACAATGCTGCGGATGTCTAATACTCGCTGCTATCACCTGAGCGGGGAGTTGATAGAAACGTAAGAATTTAACAATATCCTCCACTACCTTCATGCCATCCTCACCAATATCATCAAGCCTGCCTACGAAAGGGCTCACAAAGCTAGCTCCTGCAGCCACCCCCAATAGAGCCTGATTTAAAGAAAAACATAAGGTGAAGTTCACCTTAATGCCTTCTTTAGATAACACCGAAGTAGCTTCCACTCCTTCAAGGTTAGCTGGTATTTTCACTACGATATTCTCTGCCCACTTAGCTACTCCCCTGGCCTCATCAATCATCCCAGAAGCATCCTGGCTTAACACCTCAGTAGATACCGGTCCAGGAACGACAGAGCATATCTCTTTAACCAACTTTTGATAATCAACCTTCCCCTCCCTGGATATTAAGCTAGGATTGGTAGTCACCCCGCTGACCACTCCCAGTCTCACCCCGTGGCGAATGTGCTCTATATTGGCGGTATCCAAGAATAATCTCATCGTCTAATTCGAAGGCAAGGTTATTTGAGCGCCCTCAACAAGCGTCTCTTTAGCTGCCCTGATAAAGTCCACAAAAAGTGGATGAGGACTGTCAGGGCGGGATTTAAATTCAGGATGGAACTGACAAGCGACCATCCAGGGATGGTTCTTCAGTTCCACGATTTCCACCAATTTCCCGTCCGGTGAAAGTCCACTAAGTATAAGCCCCGCTTCCTCCAACAGCTGGCGAAAGCGATTATTAAACTCAAAACGATGGCGATGTCTCTCATAAGCTATCTCACTATTATAAGCCTGAGCTGCCTTTGTACCGGGCACCAAGCAGCAGGGATAAGTTCCCAAACGCATTGTTCCCCCCTTCTCAGTAATATCACGCTGCTCAGGGAGCAAATCAATCACAGGGTAAGAGGTATCAGTATCAAACTCTGTAGAGTTGGCTTGCGTATTATGAAACACATGGCGGGCAAATTCAATAACCATAACCTGCATGCCAAGGCACAAGCCCAGGTAAGGAATTCCCTTCTCCCTGGCAAACTTAGCTGTCTCTATCATGCCTTCGATACCTCTATAACCAAAACCACCAGGCACCACTATTCCCTGAATTTGCCTCAGCTTATCATCATTGCCATCATCCAATCCCTCCGAGCTAAGCCATTCTATCTTCACATCCAAACTGTGCGCTAAAGCTGCATGACGTAATGCCTCCCGCACCGAGTAATAGGCATCATGAAGCTCAACATATTTCCCTACTAGACCAATGACCACCGGGTCCTTAGGAGCTTTCAACCTGGCGACCATTCCACTCCAATCATCCAAACTAGCCTCCTTAGCCTCCAGTCCCAAACGATTGACAATGAAGTTTCCCAACCCATATTCCTCCAGCATCAAGGGCACTTCATAAATAGTCTCACTGGTAACCAATGGGATAACTGCTTCTTTTGGCACATCGCAGAAAAGCGATATCTTATCCTTTATCCCTTCCGATATCTCCCTATCACTGCGACACAGGATAACATCGGGCTGAATACCAATCCTCCGTAGTTCATTGACACTATGTTGTGTAGGCTTGGTCTTTAACTCGTCCGTAGCAGCAATGTAAGGTAGAAAAGTAACATGTACATACAACACATTATCTCTTCCCTCTTCCCTCCTCATCTGGCGAATGGCTTCAAGAAACGGCTGTCCTTCAATATCACCAACCGTGCCACCAACTTCAACTATGACTACATCGGCATTAGATATTTCAGCTACTTGCCTGATACGCCTTTTTATTTCGTTTGTTACATGAGGTACTATTTGAATAGTGCCGCCCAAAAAATCACCTCTCCTTTCATTGGTGATAATTGTAGAGTATATTTCACCCGAGGTAACGTTTGAGGCTTGGGTTAACTCCACGCCGATAAATCTTTCATAATGCCCCAAATCTAAATCAGTTTCAGCTCCATCCTGAGTAACAAACACCTCACCATGTTGATATGGAGACATCGTCCCCGGGTCAACATTCAGATAAGGGTCAAGCTTTTGTGCCAAAACGGAAATTGAGCGACTTTTCAATACCTTACCAATGGAAGCTACCGATATCCCCTTACCAACAGAACTAATTACACCACCGGTAACAAAGATATACTTAGCCACTATTTATAATGAACCTAGTTAAATAAAGAAACAATGTGCTGTCCTACAGCTATGAGACAAGTTGACTCTTGTTTATTATAAGAAGTGCATAACAAGTTTGTCAAGAAATGCGGTCTACATCAATTTCCTTAAGAACGGTTTAAGAAAGTGGTGAGCTAGCGATAACACCACAACACGTGTTGCCACCCCGATCATAGCATCCCGTGTAAAACCCATAATGGCAACACCCAAAGCAGTAGCTGCCGCAGCTGGAAAACATAGTTTTCCCAAGGCAACTTGAATTTCTCGGTCATCTACCACCCCTTTCAAATATTAATGATTAGTTTGGCAAAACTCACTGTAAAGTCTCTCCACACAGCTATGGCAGTATTCCAATAGCAGGGACGGTGTTTATCAATTTCACAGTTGAAGCACATACCCAATTACGATAGAATACGGATGATCGGGAAATGCGGATAACTGGGGGTAAAGCCAAGGGAATACAATTAAAGACATTACAAAACCGCTCACTTCGACCAACTACTGATTTAGTGAGGCAAGCAATTTTTTCTATCCTGCAGAACATACCCAGTGATTGGCGTCGCATTGCTGACTTGTATGCCGGCACCGGGGCTCTGGGCATCGAGGCTCTAAGCCGCGACGCAGAGTGGGTTGATTTCGTTGACCAAAGCAAAAAATGCTGTGACCTCATCAAACATAACCTGGGAAAGACAGGATTTTCGGACAGAGCTCATGTTTATTGTTGCAACATGAACAAAGCAGTTACACTTCTCAACAGCAATTACGATGTTGTTTTTCTCGACCCGCCATACTCACTTTCATCTATGGACAACGTGGTAGCAACCATAGCCAAATCAGAGCTTATAGGAGCCAATTCTACGGTAGTGCTTTGCCACACAAAGCGCTTTTCACCAAATCCTGTCTATGGTAAACTATATCTAGTTAAGCAATTCCATTATGGCGATACATCTGTTACTATTTATCGGACTATCGGAGAGTAAAGAATGGTAACAGCAGTATATCCCGGCAGCTTCGACCCCATAACTAACGGACATCTTGACATCGTTACCAGAGCGTGTGCTTTGTTCGATAAGTTAATCGTTGGGATTTATGATAGACCCGATAAACAAATGCTCTTCTCCGTAGAAGAAAGAGTGGCTTTAGCCAGGGAATCGATGGCCGATTTCCATAATGTCCATGTTAAATCTTACTCTGGGCTTACAGTGGACTTCATCCACAAGGAAGGGGGAAGGGCAATGATACGTGGATTAAGGATGAATTCCGATTTTGAGGCAGAGTTCGAAATAGCAGCAATGAACAAAAAACTGGCACCTGATATAGAATTAGTCTGCCTCATGGCAAGCTCTGAATACCAGTGCCTGAGTTCAAAATTAATCAAAGAGGTAGCAAGCCTTGGAGGTTCCCTCAAAGGATTGGTCCCCGAGCATGTTGCTGTCGCCTTAAACAACAGGTTGGCCAGAGTAAAACTTGAAGCTTCCACACAAAGGGCTTCACGTCGAAACAAAATTTCTCAGCAATAAGGAGGTAATAAAGAGATGGCATACAAAATCACCGATGAATGTATCAGCTGCGGCGCTTGTGAATCGGAATGTAAGAATGAAGCAATAAGCGAGGCTGAATCAATTTACGTAATCGACCCGGATAAATGCACTGAGTGTGTAGGATGGTTCGAATCACCAAAGTGTGTTGAGATATGCCCTGTAGATTGCTGTGTCCCAGACCCAGAGCACCAGGAAACTCGCGAGCAACTTTTGGAGAAGTGGCACAAGCTACATCCAGGCGAGACTCCAACTGTTACCTAAGGCAAAGCTCGCTAAACATCTCAAGCAAAAAGACGCTTGTAATAACTCGGAGCCTCTTTCAACTGACTCCACAGCGACCTTTCGCTATAAGCCCTTATGCTAACATAACAGTCGCCACAGCGATTGCGACGCGAAAATTTCTCTATCATCTCTTTTTGACTGGAGTATCTGTTACGCCATAGTGAACACGGGACAAAGCCTCCATCAGGCATTACCACAAAGAATCTTATACCCGCTTTACAGTTCGGCATAGCCCCTTGTTCCAAGAACTTCAAGGTATCCAAAAGTTCAGCTTTAGGGTTAACTATATGATTAGTTCGCTTTTGTAATTCCACAAGCTGTTGAATAGTTCCGCGTAAAGTTTCCCGCTCTTCTTCACCATCAATACAATAACTTCTATCACCCGTTCGTCTTGTAGTATATGCGCTATACGATATGAATACATTCCATTCTTCAGCCTTGCTAGCTATAGACAAAACTTCCTTCAGGTTATCTCTGGTTATAACTGTGTTCAAGATAATATCTCTGAAGCCAAACTTCGCCAGTTTGGGAATTGTTCGCTCTAAATGATTATACAAACCTCGATGCCGCCGGAAATCGTCATGCCTTTCATCGGGAAAATCAAGCGATACCGAAATTTGGTTCACACCAGCTTTGTGTAACTCAAGATAATTACTCTCATTTAATAACACACCATTAGTAACAAATATCAAGTAGGGAAGTCCGTCAGGTTGCTTGATAGCCTTCACCACCTCGATGATATCTTTACGCAGAAGCGGCTCACCACCGGAGATTTGCACCACAGGAGGCTTTAGCAATCTGGTTAGCTTACCATACTCATGTGGCTGAAGCTGCTTCTCATCTTTTATCATGCCGCCTAAATCACAATGTCGACAGTTACAGTTACAAGAAAGAGTCACTTCATAAGAAACCACCAAAGGGCGATTTGTTATATAGCTACCTATTGCCTTCCCGGCAAGCTTGAGCCCTTGTAATACCGAAAAATTCGTCATTTCCTAGCAATAGGCTTGAGAGTTTTGTTTAAAGCCAGTCACCACACAATTATCCAGTCTTGAAGGGTATACGAACGTTATCTTGTTCATAACTCTTCCCCGAGTAGAGCCAGGGTGGAGCAGAGACCTTACTAGCTCATACGCCTTAAACCATTTCAACAATGGTATAACCACCATAAGTAAACTTATAGATTCCCTGTAGTTGACGGAAGACAAATTCTTAAACCCGGCATTCCTCAGAATGTTCTTAAGACCTCTGGTGGTAAATTGATTGATGTGAATTCTCCTCACATTCCACCATCCTTTTCCCATGATTCTTGCCGGTATCCCTCCAAAGTCTGGTGTTGATGCCACCAGCAACCCTCCGGGTTTAAGTACCCTACGAACCTCTTTAAGAACTCTAAGCGGTTGTGGAAGATGCTCCAGAACTTGCCATAGAGTAACCACATCAAAATAGTTCTCCGGAAATTGCATCTCCTCAAACAGCCCTGCCCCTACATCCAACCCAAATTCCCTTTCAGCATATTCTGCCGCATCGTGTGACAACTCAACTCCCTTAGTAATATACCCGGCCCTGGAAGCATTAAACAAGAAAAAACCCTCCCCACAACCTACATCCAAAAGCTTCGTATTGCTCTTATATTTTCTTATTAATTTCACCTGCGCTTTAGTAGCACGTAAACGATTCCCCCGAACAACACACACATCGCTATTCTTCATTCCAGAATAATTGCCGTTGATTCGGTTTGCTTTCTCAATTGGATTTACATATACAAGATGACAATTCCGACACTTGACATGCCTTCCATATTTATCCCCGGGAAGCATGTAGACCGTATCTATACCACCTTGAAGACCACCTTCCTCTATATTGGATTCGAACAGCACGTCAAAGTCATTCTCACCACAATTGGGGCAATTACGATACTCCACCAGTGAAGCCATCTTACTTCGTACCTTGCTCAAAGCTGTTTGGCTTTCTCATGAGCAGCAATAACAGCTTCAAGAATACTGGACCGAAAGCCTCCCCATTCCAACTGAGCCAAAGCTTCGACAGTCGTCCCCCCGGGTGAAGTAACCATGTTTCTCAGCTCAGCAGGATGTTTCCCCACTTTTTCAACCATGTGGGCAGAACCTACTATCGTCTGTATTGCCAATTCTTTAGCCACTTTGTGAGACAAGCCAATATAGACACCAGCATCAGTAAGCGCTTCAATAAATAGAAACACGTAAGCTGGACCACTGCCACTTAAAGCCGTGGCCATGTCTATATATTTTTCCTCTGGAAAATAAATTTCCTTACCTAAGGCACTAAGTATCGAGCGAGCCATCTTCTTATGTTCCTGGTTAACTTCAACCGTGGTAGTCCACACAATCATCCCTTCACCGATTCGTGCAGGCATGTTAGGCATAGCGCGGATGATATGAGGATAAGTTAAGCCATCACTCAAAGTAGCTAAGCTAGCGCCAGCCACTATGGACAATACAGCTTGTTCGCGAAGCGAACCTTTTATCACCTCCATCACCTCTGCTAAATTCTCAGGCTTAATTGCCAGAATAACTACATCAGCATTTTCCACCGCCCTTTTACTATCAGCAGAGGTTTTTACTTTATATTCTCTGCCTAATAATTCCCGCCTCAACTCATTTACATCGCTAACCACAATATCCTGAGGTGCGACTACTTTTTGAGCCAAAAGGCATTTAACCATTGCCTCTCCCATTGTTCCACCACCGATAAATACTATTCTCATACTCCTCCTCCTTTATCTAAACCCCAGATTTTCACTTCACCACAATATTCATCACTCGCCCAGGAATGTAGATGATTCTATCAATTTTTTTGCTATTAATATAAGCCCTGACTCGCTGACGATTCAATACCAACTCCCTAGCCTCAGCTTCAGTTATGGAAGCGGGCACAACCAGCTTATCACGCAGCTTCCCGTTCACCTGTATGGGCAGTGTAATTTCCGCCTGTTCAGCAAGCTCTTTATCAAACTTCGGCCAGAATTGATTATGTATGCTGTAAGAATGACCACTTCTAACCCATAACTCTTCAGCAAGGTGGGGAGCGGTCGGAGCAAGAAGAAGCAAAAAGTAGCTAATAGCCTCTTGCCACAGCGAAAGTGAGACGTTCCTCACCTCCCGCACTCTAGATAGCCAATTGGTTAACTCCATAAGGCTGGCTATCATAGTGTTAAAGCGTAATTTTCCCAAATCCTCAGTTACCTTCCTAATTGTCTTGTGAATAGCATGGCGAAGCTCACTCTCTGCCTTAGATTCAACTTTCAGGCTAATATAGCCTATCGTTACTAAACTCCATACCCTGTCCAACCAGCGGCTTATGCCTACAATACCGCTATCACTCCATTCACCACCAAATTCCCATGGCCCGATAAACATAAGATAACCACGAACAGCATCTGCCCCTAACTCAGCCACATACTCATCTGGTGCAATTACATTCCCCCTGGACTTGCTCATCTTTCCGCCACGGTAAACTATGGTGCCTTGATTAAATAGACGAGTGAACGGCTCACCAAAATCAACCAATCCCATATCTCTCAATGCTTTAGTAAAAAACCGAGCGTAAAGCAGGTGCATAACAGCATGTTCAGCGCCACCAGTATATAAATCCACAGGCAGCCAATACTTGACCTTTTCAGTATCAAATGGAACATCACTAGCTTCAGGACTAGCATATCGCAAGAAATACCAGTTAGAGCACATGAAAGTATCCATAGTGTCAGTTTCCCTCTTTGCTGGAGCAGAGCACCGAGGACATGTAGTGTTAACAAACGACGGACAGTATTTAAGAGGAGATTCACCGGTGGGCTTAAATTCAGCATCGGAAGGAAGCAAAACAGGTAAATCCACTTCAGGCACAGGCACCATGCCGCATTTATCACAGTAAATTATCGGTATTGGTGCTCCCCAGTATCTTTGTCGCGAAATGAGCCAATCCCTCAGTCGATAACTAACCGTTGGTTTACCCCATCCCCTTTCACTTAGGAAATCACAAATTGCCTTATTGCCCTGTTCACTGGATAACCCGGTGAACTCACCGGAATTGATCATCACGCCTTGCTCAAGATATGGAAGTGGTGTTTCCTCACCCGACCGGTCAGAAGGAGCAATGACAGGACGGACAGGCAAATTAAATTTTCGGGCGAATTCCAGGTCACGCTCATCATGAGCAGGTACCCCCATCACTGCTCCAGTGCCATAACTAAGCATCACATAATCAGTGATCCAGATAGGCACTTTCTCGCCATTCAATCTATTGATGACATAACTTCCTAAGAAAACCCCTGTCTTTTCCCTGCCTAAGGCTGTCCGCTCATATTCAGTTTGCCGCCGACACCAGGCAGTATACTTCTCAACTTCAGCCTTATGTTTCGGGGTAGTCAACAACGAAACTAAAGGATGCTCAGGTGGTAACAGGAAGAAGGTTACTCCAAAAATAGTGTCGGGGCGAGTGGTAAAAACCCTTATCTCCTTCTGCTCTACACCATCGTGCTCTAGCTCAAAAGAAATTTCAGCACCTTCGCTTTTACCAATCCAGTTTTTCTGCATTAGCTTTATGCGTTCCGGCCAATCTATCTGACTGTAGGCAAGGAGTTCCTCGGCATATTTGGTGATTCTAAAGAACCACTGCTCCATATCTTTTTTAGTCACTTGAGTGCCGCAACGTTCGCATAATCCTTCACCTACTACCTGTTCATTAGCCAGTACAGTTTGACACTTAGGGCACCAGTTAACTGGCGCCTTAGCCCGATAAGCCAATCCAGCATGGTAAAGCTTCAAGAAGAACCACTGTGTCCATTTATAGTATTCAGGAAGGCAGGTAACTACCTCGCGCTTCCAATCATAGATTGCTCCTATGCTTTTTAACTGGCGGCGCATATTTTCAATGTTCTTCATCGTCCATGTATAAGGATGGATACTATGGTTGATAGCGGCGTTCTCCGCAGGCAGCCCGAAGGCGTCAAACCCCATCGGGTGAAGCACATTATAACCCTGCATCCTCTTAAACCGGGCATGAACATCCGAAGGAGCCATGGCATACCAATGTCCGATATGAAGGTCCCCTGAGGTATAGGGCAGCATAGTCAGGGCATAGAATTTAGAGCGGTCACTTTCCTCCTTTACCTCATAAATGCCATCATCCGCCCATTTATCCTGCCACTTTTTCTCAATTTCCTGAGGATTGTATTTCAAAGCCACTTTAGCGATAAAGTTTAGCCCATTTCAGCCACAAGTTAAAGAGCCAAGTCTTGATTCTCACTCAAAATAGCTTGAGTTAAACCTGTCACTACAAGCCAAAGGCATGGCAATCCCAGAGTTTGCTTCGATACATTACGCCCCGTAATGCCATGAATATAAGTTACCTATCACCAATTATACAAAAAATGGCTCCACTATCTTGACAGCTTGTATCGTCGGTGATACATTGACGTCACCATTATTTTGTGGAACAAGAAAAACAAAGGAGGATGACATGAAAAGAGGAGTGATTGCCCTGTTAATTGTGTGCTTGGTAGCTGTAGCGCTGATCCCCGGCTGCCAAGGAGGTCCAGAGGGAACGATAAAGATAGGAGTTATTGGACCAATGACATTCATCCAGGGAGAGCAGCACTGGCATGGAGCAACAATGGCGGCAGATGAAATAAATGAAGCTGGTGGTATAGTGGTGGGAAACGTGACTATGCCAATAGAGTTGGTCAAAATCGATTCAAATGAGATACTCAGCGTTCCTGATGCCGCAACGGCAATGGAAAAGGCGGTAACGGTTGATAAAGTCGACTTCCTGGTCGGCGGCTTCAGGACGGAGGCGGTACTTGCCATGCAGGATATTGCTTGTGATAATCAGAAAATTTTCCTGGGCTGCGGTTCTGCCAGTAAAGAGCAGTGTACGAGGGTAGCAGAGGACTATGATAGGTACAAATACTGGTTTAGAGTTACACCTATAAACGATAATTTGCTTGTCATGGATAGTTTCCTTATGTTAGACAATGTTATGAGCGTGATGAAAGACGAGCTTGGGATTGAAAACATAAAGATAGCTCTACTGATGGAAAAAGCAGAGGTAGGGGACCTAATAGTGTTGGCGTCCAAGCACCTGGTTCCCGCAATGGGTGAGGGTATCGAGCTTGTTGGAGAGTGGAGACCATCTCCTACAGCTACCGATGTAACAGCTGAGTTATCCGCGATAAAGGATTCCGGGGCTCATATAATTTTGACTTATTTTTCCGGGCCAGTGGGAGTCGTCTATGCCAAGCAATGGGGCGAGCTTGAAATCCCAGCAGCTTCGGTGGGAATTAATGTCGAAGCCCAGAAGATGGGCTTTTGGGATGCTACTGGAGGAAAAGGAAATTACGAAGATACCCTGAATACGTATGCTCGTATAGAGCAGACAGATAAAACTATTCCCTTCTATGACAAGTTTATCGCAGAAACGGGGGAATTCCCCACCTACACTGCTGGCACTTATGATGCGGTATACATACTGAAGGATGCTATTGAAAGGGCAGGTACTCTTGATTCCGATGCTGTCGTGATTGAACTGGAAAATACGGAGTATTTTGGATCTGCGGGTAGAATAGTGTTCACGTCAACAGAGACAGGCAACCCCCACGATTTAATGTGGGGAGCTGATTATGTGACTGGTATTGGAACTCAATGGCAGGATGGAGAACTTTTATGCGTTTGGCCTCCGGTAGATGGGTCATGGAACGGTGTAGTCTATGAAGGCACTGTACCGTATAAACTTCCGCCGTGGGTAATAGATTATTGGGAAGCTAAGTAATTCATTCCAATTTGTTCTACCGGAAGGAAATTTTACCCTGCTTGAAGAAAATTGCTTGCTCACCTTTCAAGTGGGGTAAAATTTTTGTGAAATGACCATATGGCTGCAAATATTTTAATTAACGGAGCAATAACCGCAGGGATATATGCTCTTCTGGCATTAGGTTTTTCTCTTATTTTCGGGGTAGCCAAGATAATAAACCTGGCTCATACCGCATTCTATATGCTGGCGGCCTATTTCATTTTCACCTTTGCATATTACCTCGGTCTAAATGCTCCGTTATCAGCTACCGCCTCAATAATTATCACCACGGCCATAGGAGTCGGCACCTACAAATTAGTTATCGAACGGATACGGGAGCATGAAACAGCCGTGCTAATGATAACCATAGCCCTGGCCCTGGTTTTTCAAGAATCCATCCTCCTGGCATTTGGCAGCCACTTCCGTAGCGCTCCAAGCTTCATTTCAGGACATGTGGAACTGCTTGGGGTCAGTGTTTCAATTCAACATATCCTGACATTTGGGGTTGTTTTAGCTTGCTTACTCGGTATTTGGATATTGCTATCAAAAACTAAACTGGGGATTGCCATTAGAGCCGTTGCCCAAGACAGAGAAATTGCCAATTTAGTGGGAATAAACGTTGGAACGATGTGCCTGATAACAATGGCTATAGCAGTAGCCCTGGCAGCAGTTGCTGGAGCAATGGTAGCGCCGATATGGACAATACAACCTCACATGTGGATGCGCCCCCTTGTAATGGTATTAGCTGTTGTTGTCCTTGGAGGGTTAGGAAGTCTCAAAGGGAGTTTCGTCGCGGCTTTTATCTTAGGATACACTGTGACTCTAGTTGTTTTCCTATTCCCCACGGTCTCCTTTGTAAAAGAAGCAGTCGCTCTTGCCATAATGGTCGCGGTGCTTCTAATAAGACCTGAAGGTTTATTTGGCGTGGCTTTTGAGGAGGAAAGGTTATAATGAGAGATTATGCCTGGTCGCTCCGTAAGAGCTTTCAGGGAGAGATATTAGCCGTTCCGGGAACAGCAATAGCTTTCTTCTTCCTCTTGTTTTTATTTTTCGTGCCTGTTATCACCAGTAATCCTTACACCTTACGCATTTTAATCTTCGCGAGCATATATGCTATTTACGCCGCCAGTTGGGATTTCTTATCGGGCTTCACCGGGCAGGTGAATTTTGGGCACGCTGTCTTCTTCGGAGTCGGCGCTTACGCCACAGCTTTATTAAATTTAAAGCTTGGTTTGCCCCCCGCGGCATCAATACCTTTTGGAGCTCTGTTTGCTGTATTGACGGGACTGATTGTAGGAATACCTGCTTTAAGGCTAAGAGGACATTACTTAGCCCTGGTTACCCTGGCTTTTCCCATAATGCTCACCGGGATTGTGCTTGCCTTTCCTAATTTTACCGGTGGTGAACTGGGCCTCTACGGAATAAGCCCTCTTTCAGGCTCCCGCGTAGTTACTTATTACATTGCATTAGTTGTCATGATAGCTTCAGTGCTTATACTGTGGAAGCTCACTGATGCGAAAAGCACCTTTGTTAGAACTGGGGTTATTCTTCACGCCATTCGGGAAGACGAGATAACAGCGCGAGCTTCAGGAATTAACACAACGAAATATAAACTATTAGCTTTTTGCGTAAGCGGCTTCTTTGCTGGAATTGCCGGAGGTTTATCCGCCCATTTTTTACAGATCGCTGGCCCTTCAAACCTGACACTCTTTTTCTCATTTCAGCCAATCATATGGACAATTTTCGGAGGAATCACGACTATTTACGGACCAGTAACAGGCGTTTATATCCTCTATCCTCTCATGGAAATTTTACGGGGGGTCATTCCGCAGTTCCGAACGTTAATCTTCGCCCTTATAGTGATATTCGTTCTACTCTTTATGCCCCAAGGGCTCACTAGCTGGTTCAGAGATAAGATTGAAGTAGAATGCCCGAGATGCAAATTAACCAATGTTGCCACCCGGCAATATTGTAGAGCCTGTAATGCCCCCTTACACCTGGAACAAAGATTGGAACAAAGATAAATTATAGGCCCAAATATGTTTTTCTTATAGTTTCATTCGTTAACAGTTCTTCAGCTGTTCCTTCAGCGATTACCTTTCCTCGAGAAAGGACATAATTTCTACTTGCTAGCTCAAAGGCGAAACTAATATCCTGTTCAACCAGGAGGATCGTGATACCCAATGCATAAATTTCTTTTACCCGTTGGAACAAATCATCCTTTACCTTAGGGGCAAGCCCTGTTGAGGGTTCATCAATGCATAGAAGCTTAGGGCGATACATTAATGCCCTTCCGATAGCAAGCATTGCCCGCTCCCCGCCGGATAACGTTCCCGATATCTGCTTCCTTCGCTCCTTTAACACAGGGAATAATTCGTAAACCCTGTCCAAATTTCCTTCCACCTCCTCTCTACTCTTACAAAGGTGAGCACCGACTTTTAAATTTTCAAGGACAGTCAGTTCAGTAAACGGCCTTCCTCTCTCCGGGCAAAGGATCAACCCTTTCTTAGCTACCTCGTGTGGCGGCAGTTTGTCGATTTTCTCTCCCTCAAACGTTATACTCCCCTGGAAACTTATATTTGCAAGTTCTTTCCTCATCCCTTTTGCTATTTCCCTCTCCCAATTTATTAATCCAGCTATAGTGCGTAGTAACGTGCTTTTCCCAGCACCGTTTGGTCCTACAAGGCTGACTAACTCTCCGCTATCGACACCCAAGTTTGCTTCACTTAATACCATGGCAGTATCGTAAGAAACAGACACATCTTTTATCTCAAGGAGCAACTTCAATTACCTCCCTGCCAGTGTAAGCTTCGATTACTTTTTTATCCTCGGCTATTTCCTGCGGGGTACCTTCGGCAATAATTTCTCCGAAGTTAAGCACAATCACCCTATCAACTATTTTCATGAGTTCACTTAACTTATGTTCCACAATAACCATAGCTGCCCCTTCACTATGTAACCTGCCAAACCTCCCCCCTTTATGCAATCTTTTCATCGATCTCGCCAAAAGCTCTGTTTCAGCAGGACTGAGCCCACCAAATGGCTCATCGAGCAATAGCAAATCAGGCTCAGTGGCAAGCGCCCTGGCTATTTCCAGGCGCTTTAAGTCGCCGTGGGATAGAACAGAGGCTCGTTCCCGTGCCAAGTTAGCAATTCCAGCAAACTCTAAGGCGTCTCGTGCCTTTATCTCTACCCTTTTGACCCATTCCCCTCTCTTTGCTGCCCCGGGAGAAAGACAAGCCACCATAACATTGGCAATACAGGGTAAGCGGCGAAAAGGCTTTACCACCTGGAATGTGCCTGCTATCCCTCTCGTAACAATGTCCCAAGTTTTATGTCCAGTAATATCCCCACCCTTAAATCTTACATTGCCTGAAGTAGGCTTTAATATACCGAGTATACATCGGAGTAAGGTCGTCTTTCCTGAGCCGTTTGGACCTATCAGGGCTACAATCTCCCCTGCTTCAACGTGGAAGCTAACATTGTTGACCGCAACGAGACCGCCAAAGCGCTTAGTTAGATTTTCAACCTCTAAGAAGGAAGAAGCCATCTTTATTCCAATTCTTCCCTTAGCTCCCTACGAGAGACTTTACCAACATCCGTCCTGGGTATTTCTCCCCTGAACTCCACAATTTTGGGAATTTTGTAATGGGCCAGGTTTTCTTTACAATAATCGGTAACGTCCTGTTCGGACAGTTGCCCTCTTGCATCAGCTTCAAGGACTACTAGCGCTTTAACGTTCTCTCCAACCTGGGGGTCACGAACCCCAATAACCCCTACCTCTTTTATTTTAGGATGCCTCTTTAAAACCTCTTCCACTTCCCGAGCAAAAACTGAATAACCTTTATACTTAATCAAATCCCTCTTTCTGTCATAAAAATGAAAATAACCTTCGTCATCCATACTTCCTAAATCGCCTGTCCTAAGCCATGTTTCACCATCAATATTGACTAATTTCTCGCTGGTTTCTTCAGGGTTTTTCCAGTAGCCCTTCATTACCTGTGGACCCTTGATAGCAAATTCGCCTACTTCGCCAGGAGGAAGAAACTCATTTTTTTCGGGATCAAGGACTGCTGCCATAGTACTGGGCATAGGTATTCCTAACGAACCCAACTTTATTCTCCCCATAGGATTAACATGAGTTGCCGGACTAGTCTCAGTTAACCCGTAACCTTCGTGTATTTTTACGCCTGTCCGCCTTTCGAAACCTCTGGCAACATCCACAAGAAGAGCATCAGCACCCGAGATAAGCGCCTTGAAACGTTTCCAATCCACCCTGTCAGTCTTCTCATAGTCCTTGAGAACATCAAATAAAGATGGAACGCTAAAGAATACTGTTGCTTTGTAGGCTCCAATAGCGTGTAAAATATCATCAAGGTCAGGGGTAGTAAATATGACCAGAGTATACCCCCAAATCAACCCGCCAAGCATAATTACCACTTGACCATAAATATGATAAAAGGGCAAATAAGCTATCACAACCTCTTTACCCTCCTCGAAAAACGGCAACCACATGGCTTGGGATTGAGCTTCATTGACGATTAAGTTGTAATGAGTGAGCATAATACCTTTAGGCAGCCCTGTTGTGCCTCCGCTGTAAGGGAGCACAGCCAGGTCCTCCCTGGGGTTAATCTTGATTCTCGGTGGATTTGGAGGATATTTCTTAATTAAATCTTGAAATTGATAGAAACCCTCTTTTTCAAAAATTTTCGTTGATGGCACTTCCATTTTCTTATATATATTTCGAAGAACACTGCTCCCCACGAATTTCTTGAAACTAGGTAGATATTCCCCGATACCAGTTAAGATAACATTCCGTAGCTTGACTCCTGATTTCTCAACACGGTCATAAAGTAAATCCTGGCAAACGATGTCCTTGGCTTCGCTATCTTCAAGTTGATGCTTGACCTCACTGCTGACATACATAGGGCTAATCGGCGTGATAATGGCTCCTACTTTAAGCGCTCCAAGGTAAGCTATAACGAATTGAGGACAATTTAGAAGGAACAGGGCAACTTTATCTCCCTTCCTAACCCCCAAATCGTATAAGGCAGTAGCAAACCTGTCAACCTGGTCTTTCAACTCCCGGTAATTTATCTTTTTCCCATAGAATATTAAGGAGGTTCTATTCCCCCATTTCTCCACCGCTTCATCAAAAACATCAGTAACAGACCTTTCGGGAACATCCACCTCGGCGGGAACTCCCTCAGGATACCACTTAACCCATGGCTTCTCTTCGTACTTAGCTTTAGCTTCCATAATTCTAACTCCTAACTTAATTTAATGAATTATAACACAAATAATATTACACGAAAGGCATAACATTATGAAAGAGCTGTATCGCCGGCTACATGAATAAATACCTAAGCTATAGTTTTTTAAGTATAATTAAGCTAGATTTATGGTGCTCAACAAAATTCAACGATATACCCTTTGCTCCATTTTGCCTGTCATTAGCTTGCTGATAGGCTGCGGAGAAACAACCCAACCTATTCTATCAGTTGGACCATCGAGCTTTAACATCACTGCTGAGCAAGGAAACGCTAACCCGCCAATCTGGATACTGAGTATTTGGAACTCAGATGGCGGGACACTACATTGGTCAGTTAGCGATAATGCTGATTGGCTAACCTTAGCTCCCACAACTGGCAACTCTACAGGAGAGGTAGGTAATGTAATCCTGTCAACAGATATATCTGGAATGAAGATTGGCAATTACAGCACTATTATCATTGTCTCCACTCCAGGAACAAGCATTGTTCCTCAAGAAATACCAGTAACCTTAACCATTAATCCTCCGCTACAAGGAGAGGTAATCGATGCCTTGGATACCGCCGTGCTTTTACAAATCGGGTATACCTATCATGAAAAAGTAGTTACAGTTGAAGGAATTATAGTTAATACTTATTATGTCTCGGGGCAACCAACCTTCTTAGATTTTCACGAGCCGCATGAAACCTATTTCAAAGCCCTGATCCGGGAAGATAACAGAGATAAATTCATACAGGCATTTCCCCCCAATCCCGAAACCTATTTCAAAAATAAAAAGGTGAGAATAGAAGGAACAATCACAATTTACAAAGGAGCACCAGAAATAATCTTAAATGACCCATCACAAATTTGGCTTGTGGAATAAGTGGCTGCTACTCAGCCTCGTTTTGGTTTTAGCCATCCTACCCACAGGCTGTCATAAAATTGATAACCCTGTTCTGGTAACTCGTGTTATTGATGGCGACACCATAGAGATTGAAGGCGGTTATCATGTACGTTATCTTGGCATCGATACTCCTGAGATAGGCGAACCTTATTATTCCGAAGCGTTAGAGGCTAACCGGAACTTAGTTGAGGGTAAGAGAGTCTGGATGGAAAAAGACGTTGAAGATAAGGACAAATACGGTCGCTTGCTCAGGTATGTGTGGGTTGATAACACTATGGTTAATGCCGAACTTGTTAGGCTAGGCTATGCCTATTCTTACTCTTATCCACCTAATACCAAATACCAGGCATATTTCCTTCAACTGGAGAAAAAGGCACGCGAACAAAGACTAGGATTGTGGAGCCTCAACCACTAGCAAATACCAGCTAAATAGCATATACTATCCCGATATTGCAAGCTAATGGATGAAGTCATTATCTCCAAAGCGATAACCGAAAGCTACATAAAAGACCTTCTTAAGGCAATGGATGTTGATGTTGCCATAGTCGGCGCTGGACCGGCAGGAATGGTTGCTGCCTATTACCTGGCAAAGGAAAAGGCAAACACCGCTATCTTTGAAAGGAAGCTGAGTATCGGTGGTGGCATATGGGGAGGCGGGATGATGTTCAACAAAATTGTAGTTCAGGATGCGGGTAAGGAAATACTTGATGAATTCGACATTGCCACTACCAAATACCAGAAGGGCTATTATGTTGCCAGCGCCATAGAAATGGCTTCTGCCCTTTGCCTGCAAGCTGCAAAAACCGGAGCCAAGATATTCAATCTGGTTAGCGTTGAAGATGTCGTCATCAGAGAAAACGACAAGGTCAGTGGTCTGGTATTGAACTGGAGCCCTGTGTCCACAGCAAATTTACATATTGACCCCCTGGCTATAAGAGCTAAGCTAGTGATCGATGCCACTGGACATGATTGTGAGATTTGCCAGTTGGTCACCAGGAAAATAGGCGCTAATCTAAGGACGTCCACAGGAAACATAATTGGGGAGAAACCAATGTGGGCCGAAATAGCCGAGAAACAGATTGTGGAAAACACCAAGGAGGTTTATCCCGGATTGATAGTTGCCGGGATGGCAGCAAGTGCCGTTTTTGGCTTGCCCAGAATGGGACCAATATTTGGAGGCATGCTTCTATCGGGCAGAAGAGCAGCTGAGCTGGCTATAGAATTACTGAAATAACGATGGCAAAGACAATCGCCGAAATCAACCAGAAAATCAGGCAGGGAAAGGCGGTAGTGGTAACCGCTGAAGAGGTAATTGATATCGCCCGAGAAAAGGGCGTTAACAAGGCAGCCAAAGAAATTGATGTCGTTACCACGGGCACCTTCAGCCCAATGTGTTCTTCAGGTGTGTTTCTCAACATCGGTCATTCCAGTCCACGGATAAAGTTTGGCAGCGGCAGAGTGTATCTCAACGATGTCCCGGCTTACACCGGTTTAGCCGCTGTGGATGTCTTCCTCGGAGCAACCGCCTTGCCCGACGATGACCCTAGAAACAAAATCTATCCCGGCGAATTCAGATACGGCGGTGGACATGTCATTGAAGAGCTAATAGCCGGAAAAGACGTCAGATTAGAGGCTATTGCTCACGGCACCGACTGCTACCCCCGAAAAAAGCTGGAAACCTGGATTAACATCAAAGACATCAATAATGCCATCCTGTTTAACGTACGCAATGCTTACCAGAACTATGAGGTCGGAGTAAACCTGTCAGACCGAATGATTTATACCTATATGGGCGTGTTGAAACCACAGCTAGGCAACGCCAACTATTGCACCTCGGGACAACTTTCTCCTTTGCTTAATGACCCCTATTATAAAACCATAGGCATAGGAACTAAGATATTCTTGGGCGGTGGGACAGGCCATGTTGCTTGGTATGGTACACAACATAATCCCAACGTCCCTCGAGGTGATAATGGAGTGCCTACAGAGCCTGCAGGGGCTTTAGCGGTGATCGGCGATTTAAAACAGATGAAACCTGAATGGTTGGTAGGGACTAGTATGCTTGGCTACGGTTGCACCCTGACCGTAGGAATAGGCATCCCGATACCAATACTCTCCGAAGAGATTTTACGCTACACCACGGTAAGCGATGCTGAAATTTTCGCTCCCATCATCGACTATTCTGAAGCCTATCCCAAGATGAAACCAGATAAGCTGGGGGAAGTTAGCTACGCTGAGCTGAAAAGTGGTCATATAAAAATTCAACGAAAGGATGTCCCCACCGCTTCTTTATCCAGCCATTATAAAGCTCAGGAAATCGCCAATACTCTCAAGAACTGGATAGAGAAAGGCGAATTTCTACTTACTGAACCAGTAGCCCCTTTGCCTGGAATAGAATCAGGCATAACCATTAAACCACTCAAGGAAAGACCGGTAATGGAGTAGCAAAATGGCGATTTCAAGAAGAATAGTGCTGCACTTTCCCCCTCGCATTACCAATCAATCTATAGTATGCCGCCTGGCTAAGGACTTCGATCTTAGCTTCAATATCATCAAAGCCTCCGTTACACCAGGAGAAGAGGGGCTGATGGTTATGGAGTTAAGTGGTGACCAAAGAAACTACGACAAAGGTATCCAATATCTCACCGAAGTGGGAGTGAAAATTCAATCCTTGAGCCAGGATGTAGTTCGCAACGAAGCCAGATGCACCCACTGTGGTGCTTGTGTCAACTTGTGCCCTACTGGTGCTTTCTCCATAGACCCGAAAACAAGAAAAGTGCTTTTTGACCATAATAAATGCGTGGTTTGTGAATTATGCGTTAAAGCCTGTCCTCCTCGAGCTATGGAATTATATTTCTAAATGCTCTACCGCCTCGGGATTAAAGACACCGACCTGGTTTCCTTCAATGTTGTTGTAGAACAGACCAACCTGTATATCCGGGCAGAACACAACCTCAGAGACAAGGCGCTTCGCTCCGCGATAAAACATCGCCGCTCCCTGGAGAGATACATCGAACACCACCCCTTATTTTTGACCACCCTCAAGCCATATCCAGTAGAACGAACCGCTCCTGCCATTATCAAAGAAATGGCAATAGCGAGCAAAGTAGCCAACATTGGGCCCATGTCTGCCGTGGCTGGTGCCATCGCCGAAGCTGTGGGCAAGGATTTACTCCCTTTTTCGCCCGAGATAATCGTGGAAAACGGCGGCGATATATTCCTGAAAACATCACGGAAAAGGCTGGTGGGCATCTATGCCGGAGAGTCCTCTTTTACCGGCAAGATCGCCCTGGAAATCAGGCCCCAGGAAACACCTCTGGGAATATGCACCTCATCAGCAACCATAGGGCATTCCTTGAGCCTGGGCTATGCCGACGCCGTGGTCACCCTCTCACCCTCCACACCTCTGGCAGATGCTATGGCCACTGCCATAGGCAACATGGTCAAAAGTATCGATGATATCCCCCAAGCAATCGAGAAAGCCAAAGATATTCCAGGATTATATGGCATAATTATCATTAAGGACGACAAGATAGGAATCTGGGGCAAGATGAAAATCGTCCCAGTCACGGACAACGGCAGAGGCAGGTCACCACTTTAATGAGCACTTCCTCACTGGCTACACCACCTCGTCCATCCGAGACCGTTACCATAATGATGAATTTGCCCTCGCGTGGAGGTGCAGTCCATTTTACCTTAGACCCACTCCCAGAGATATTCCCTGCATCGATTGACCAAGCATAGCTTAGCTCGTCATCATCGGGGTCAGATGCAATACACTCAATGCTGCAAGAAGCACTCGTCTTAAGACAAGTCTTCTCAGCACTTAGGCTCTCGATAACGGGAGGATGATTAACCCCCACATCGATAGTCACCGAAGCAGTGCTCTTGCCTCCCATGATATCTTCAACCAGCACGGTGATACTATAACTGCCCGGTTGTTCAGGAGCAGTCCAGTTAACTATAGAGCCCGCACCAGTGACGTTGCCACCTTCCGTCTCCCACTTATAAGTTAATGGGTCATTATCAGCATCCTCAGCATCACACTCTAGCTGACAACTACTTGAGGGGAGAACTTTCTCCTCACTGGCAACCAAACCAGTGATAACCGGCAGCTGATTAATCCTCACAGTGAGGATTACAGAATCTGTAGCTTCACCACCATCCTCATCCGTTACATTAACCGTGATGGTGTAATTACCAGGTTCACCAGGAGCAGTCCAGGCGGCAGATTCACCGCTCTTGCGAGGATGAATGGCGCCTCCAGTCACTGACCAATTGTAGCTCAGGTTGCCCCCATCAACATCCGTGGCATTACATTCAACATTGACCGTCTCTGAAGGAAGCAATACCGTCTTATCTGCCTCCAAGCTAAGGCTGACCGACGAGCGGCTAGCCGGGCCACAACCGCAAACAGTAACAGCAATAGCTGTAAGCGCAATCAAACTAATCAGCCATCTGTTTAACAGTAGGTTCATTTTATACCCTCCCATTTCCATTTCTTAATCAGCCACGGACGAAAGTGCAGAAATCCGGTGGGATGAAATACCAATATAATTACAGCCAGCATTAAGAGCACAACATCGAGAACCATCGCCTGCATTGGCGTCACTATCCCGAAAAGCGTCTCCCACACCCCAAAGCAGCCACACGAAGGGAATTCCCCCACCCCCCGGCTCATTGCCACTGAATTGTTAGCCATAAAGCCGATAAGCAGCGGAAGACATAACCCTGCAGCAATTCGAGGAAATATCCCGAAAACCAAAAACAGCCCCAGGATTATCTCCCCTACTGGCAAAACATGACCGATGAGGTAAGCCATACTAGGAGTCCACAAGGATTTGAGCAGCAAGTCAACGAACTCCGTTTGACCGGGTATCTTGCCCACACCGGAGATAAACAAAGTCAACCCCACGAATGTGGTTGGACCGAGGGCAATCAAATCCCTTCGCCAGTCTCCTTTGGTTACCAAACTAGTCATATCCACCTATTATAATATGCACAAGCACGGCATACAATTTCATGTACTCGCCACCACCTCAGTGACAGATGACTTCCCTTCTTGTCATTGCGAGGAGTGCAGGCAGTTGCGAGGCGTAGCCGAAGCAAACCACAGCGAGATTCCTCGTTATACTCGGAACAAGCTCCGCAACCTCGGCGGCTGCAGGCTTTTCATCTGGGATTGCCGCACTTAGGTTCGTAACCTGATATAATTCAAATGAGGCTGCGAAAAGCCGTGGAAAACTAACTGATACAGACAACTGTGATTATTGCAAGCAAAGCTCCGTTAAGAATCAGCTTTGGAGGTGGAGGTGCAGACGGCTCCCATGATAGCATGAACATTGATAGCTCGAAGGTTTTGATTGCCAGTGTCCGCTAGTGATGTCAGAGCGGGCATCACAAATACCAAACTCGATTTACAGCAAGGGACAATGGCTACCCATAATGTCCTTGAAGCCATGAAAGTGAACCAACTTAGCAAAACAGCATCTTCAAGAGCTATGGAAATGTTATAATGTGAGGTGGTAAGAGATGACAGTTCACCTAATAAATGGGGAACAAAAAGGGGACATCAAGGAAAAAGTAACAGACTTTTTGCAGCAAAGACCTGAGTGCATCAGGTTTTCAGCGAATGTCTAACAGCATGATTGACTTCAGAATGCGAGGAGAGAAATGATTGTGGTTCAAACTCCACTGCGAGTAAGCTTTCTAGGCGGAGGCACTGATTTTGACGATTTCTACCTCAACTATGGCGGGGCAGTTCTCAGCACTGCTATTGACAAATATGTCTTCGTCATCGTCAAGGAAAGATTTGATGACATGATTTGCGTGAACTATTCCAAGCGAGAAAGGGTTAAGAAGGTGATTGCCTTGCGTCACGAATTGGTAAGAGAGGCTATGAAGCTGGTTGGCATAGATAAGGGGATAGAGATCACCACTCTTGCCGATATCCCTGCTGAGGGGACCGGGCTTGGTTCGTCAAGTAGCATCACAGTTGGGTTGCTTCAAGCTCTCTATGCTTACCGTGGTGAAATTACGCCAGCGAAAACCCTGGCTGAGGAGGCGTGCCATATAGAAATAGATATTCTCAGAAAACCTATCGGGAGGCAGGACCAATATATCGCCTCTTACGGCAACATGCGATTCATTACCTTTGACAAGAGTGGTGTTAAAGTTAAAAAAATCGAGCTTTCGCCTGAAGATAAGAAGAGACTAAATGATAACCTTCTTCTCTTTTATACTGGTGTAACCAGGAAGTCAAGCGAAATCTTGTCGGAGCAAAAGGCAAACATAAGCAGCAGTGTTGAAGTGCTCCGTGGAATGCAGAAGCTGGCATTCAAGGCGAGGGATGCCATTCTCGAGGGCGAGCTTGATGGATTCGGTGAGATACTGCATAAGGGTTGGCAACTCAAAAAACAGTTGGCAAGCAAGGTGAGCAATCCAGCAATTGACGATATTTATGAAACTGCCCGCAGCGCCGGAGCAATCGGTGGTAAAGTCAGTGGAGCTGGGGGAGGTGGTTTCATACTCCTCTATTGTCGCAAAGATAAACAAGACGATGTTACCAAAGCGCTTAGGGGACTCAGGCAACTCCCCTTCCGTTTCGAGCAAGATGGGAGCAAGGTCATCTTCAACTACAGGAGAAGCCAGTGAAGGTTCTGGTTACCGGTGGGGCCGGGTTTATTGGCTCTCACACTGTTGATTTGCTTCTTGAAACGCGTTATGAGGTTCTTCCTGTGTTACAGTATGGTAAGCTTCTTTTGAACGTTATGGGTAAAGGTGTCACACCCGAAATTCTCGGGGAGTTTCGCTTTGGCGACGTAAGGCATATTATCTCCGACATCTCTAAAATAAAGAAGCTGGGCTGGCATCCACGAACCTCCATCGAGCAAGCTGCCACAGAATACATCGATTGGGCAAGGAAACAACCGGAGGTCTCAGATTACTATGCTGAGGCTGAGAAAGTGATGAAGCAAGAAGGTGTGCTCAAAACTGTTAGGAGTTAGGTATTGGAGACTAGGGACTAGACACCGTGACGTAGGACATAAAAGCGATGAATCAAGAATATATTGAGCTTATAAAAAAATATCTTTCCGCAGTTAGTGCTACTTTGGCGAAGCTCCCCGTGGAGAGAATCGCCCAGGTTGTTGAATTACTCCAACAGGCACGGGCGAACAGGAAAAGAGTCTATATTTTCGGCAATGGTGGCTCTGCTGCTACTGCTTCCCACTTTGCCTCTGACCTCTCGAAAGGCGCAATCTCCCAGGGGAAGCCTAGAATAAGAGCCTTTGCTTTGACCGATAATGTCCCCCTTCTTTCCGCCTGGGCAAACGATACCGCCTACGAGAACATCTTTGCCGAACAATTGGAGAATTTCATCGAGGTGGGAGATATTGCTATTGGCATCAGTGGGAGTGGCAATTCTCAAAATGTCCTGAATGGTGTAAAGGTGGCAAGGACTAAAGGCGCTACCACTATTGGCTTTATCGGCTTCGATGGAGGGAAACTCAAGGAACTTGTAGATATAACTATAGTAGTGCCCAATCATAACATGGAACAAGTCGAGGATATCCACCTTCTTTTGGAACACGTTATCACCACCTGTTTAAGACAGTTCTAGGTTCTAGGTTCTAGGTTCCATGTTACAAGTTCGTGGTTTGGGGTTAAGATAAATGGCCAAGATTGAGCAGTTTGAGGATATCGAATCTTGGAAAGAGGCTAGAAAGTTGGTGAACATGATTTACGAGGTTTCAGCGAAAGGGATATTTGCTAACGACTTCAGTCTGAAAGACCAAATCCGGCGTGCTTCCGTTTCTATAATGTCAAATATTAGTGAAGGCTTTGGTAGGGGAACAAATAGAGAATTCGTGCAATTTCTCGTAGTTGCTAGAGCCTCCGCCTTTGAAGTGCAAAGTCAATTGTATGTGGCTCTGGATCGCAAATATATAGACAGTAATAAGTTTGAAGCAATATACAATCAAGCAACCAGCGTTGTCAGCTTGATTGATGGGTTTATCCGTTATCTCCGAAAACCCAGAGTACAGGAAGGAACCTAAAGAACATGGAACACAGAACTTGGAACATTTTAGTCACTGGTGGAGTGGGTTATGTCGGCAGTATCGTTACTGAAGAGCTTCTGAATAAGGGTTACAGAGTCATTATTCTAGACAACCTCCAGCAAGGGCATAAAGAAGCCGTTCTTCCTGAAGCTGAATTTGTCCTGGCTGATATTTGTGAAGCTCAGGCTCTTGAGGATGTCTTTCACCGATTTGAAATTGATGCTGTAATGCATATGGCAGCAGAGACAGTGGTGGAATATTCCATGACTGACCCCAAAAGATATTTCCACAATAACATTGTCGGCGGGATAAACCTCCTTGATGCTATGCTGAAGCATGGGGTTCGTAAATTCATTTTCTCATCCAGTGCTGCGGTTTATGGAGAGCCTCGAACCACAACCATTGAAGAAGACCACCCGAAAATCCCGGTAAACAGCTATGGTGAGTCCAAGCTCATGTTTGAGCGCATCCTGGAATGGTACGGGAAAGCCTATGGGATTAAACATATTTCCTTGAGATACTTCAATGCCGCTGGGGCAACCGAGCTCCTAGGTGAAGACCACCACCCGGAAACTCACCTCATCCCCAATGTGCTCAAAGCTGCTCTACCGGACAGTTCAAAGTTCAAGGTTCAAGGTTCTAAGTCAGGAAGTGAGGACATAAAACATAGAACGTTGAACATAGAACCAGTAAAGTTATTCGGCACGGATTATCCTACAAAGGATGGGAGCTGCGTGCGGGACTATGTTCATGTAATAGATATTGCTCAGGCACACATCCTGGCACTGGAAAAGATTGAACAATTAAGTGGCAGGGCTTACAACCTGGGTAATGGAGAGGGTTACTCCGTGCTTGAGGTGGTAGAAACAGCGAGAAAGGTCACCCATGCCGAAATCCCTGTCAAAATCTCTCCTAGGCGAGCAGGAGACCCGGCAGTTCTGGTGGCAAGCTCACGCAGGGCTAAAGACGAGCTCGGGTGGAGGCCCAAGTTCCCTGAACTTGAGGCTATAATTGAAAGCGCTTGGAAATGGATGAGGAAGCACCCAGAGGGGTATGGGAGTTCAAAGTTCTGAGTTCAAAGTTCGAAGTTCAAAGTTCAACGTTCAACGTTGAACATCGAGCATTAAGCAATCATGGCCAAGATCGAACGGTTTGAAGATATAGAACCGAAGTCCAATCCCACCTTTATGTTGCCTTGGATGAAGGCTATCTCGACCAGGAGAAGTTTCATATGTTGTTTGCGCTCACTACTAAATGCAAGAACTTGGTCAGCGGCTTCAGTCGTTACTTACTCTCTCATCCCAAATCTCGTAGCCTTGAACCTAGAACTTTGAACATTGAACAATGAAAGCGATGCTCTTGGCTGCAGGGGAGGGGACTCGACTCAGACCCCTTACCCTAGAAATGCCAAAGGTTCTCCTACCTATAGGTGGGCAGCCTTTGATCGAGTATCAGCTTTCCTGGCTTAAACATCACGGCATTCAAGAAGTAGCTATAAATCTCTATCACCTGGGGAAGAAGGTCAAGGATTTCCTCGGTGATGGCTCTCGTTTTGGGGTGAAAATCTTTTACTCGACCGAAGAAAAATTATTAGGCACCGCAGGCGGCGTTAAAAGGATGGAGCATTTGTTCCACAACACTTTTGTGGTACTTTATGCTGATGTACTTACCAACTTTGACCTCTCAGCGATGGTCAAATTTCATCAAGAGAAGAAGGCTGCAGCCACCCTGGTCATTTTTGAGGCGCCAAATCCAACGGAAGTCGGGGTAGTGGAGATGAGCCCCGAAGGCCGCATCCTGAGCTTCGTAGAAAAACCAAAAGCTGCGAACCTGGAACGTAGAACATCGAACCTAGAACTCCAATCCCTCGCCAGCGGTGGGGTCTATGTCCTGGAAAAAGAAGTCCTCAATTACATCCCGGCTCACGGCTTCTCTGATTTCGCCTATGATATTTTCCCCAAGCTGCTAGAACTAAGCCTCCCTGTTTATGGCTACGCCTTGAAGTCCCAGGACTACCTCATTGATATTGGCACCATTGAGAAATACAATCAAGCAAATAAGGATGTTCCAGGTTTGGGAGTTCTACGTTCTACGTTAGACGGGCTCAACTTAGAACCTTGAACGATGAACTTTGAACTTTGAACTTTGAACATTGAACATGGAACATAGAACTATGAACAAAGCAGTCTTTCTCGATAGAGACGGCACCATCGCCAGGGATGTCCATTATTGCCGCAGACCAGAGGACTTTGAGATCCTTCCCACTGTCCCTGAAGCCATAAAGATCCTGAACGAAAATAGCTTCAAGGTTGTGGTAATCACCAACCAGTCAGGAATTGCCCGGGGCTATTTCACTGAGGAGACCCTGGCTCAGATTCACCAAAAGATGAAAGATGAGCTGGCAAAATATGGCGCCCGGGTGGATGCCATCTACTACTGCCCTCATCATCCTGATGATGGTTGCCAGTGCCGTAAGCCGAAGACAGCCCTCTTCCTTAAAGCGGCAGAGGAACATAACATTGCTCTAAAAAATTCTTATATGGTCGGTGACCAACAGATGGATATAGATGCTGGCAAAGCCCTGGGATGCAAAACAGCTCTGGTAACCACTGGCCCTCAGCCCCAAATCTCTAGTCCCAAGTCCCCAGTCTCTGGCCCCGAGTCCCCAGTCCCTGGCCCCGAGTTCCCAGTCCCTGGCCCCAAGTCTCCAGTCCCTGGTCCCCAATCCGTGAACTTCAAACCTGGAACTTTGAACTCTGAACTTCAGATGCCCGACTACACTGCCCGAAGCCTTCTTGAAGCAGCCCGCTGGATAGTGCATAATAGGCACTAAGGCTAACGTAGAACATAGAACTTTGAACATTGAACTTTGAACATAGAACTTTGAACTTTGAACACTGAACCTTGAACTTTGCCCATGAAAACAATCAGCATTGTAATTCCCGCCCGCAATGAGAGGGCTGCAATTGAAAGAACGATACGAGCTATCCCCAAAGACGAGCTGGAAAGAATGGGCTACGAAGTCCAGATTTTGGTGGTGGACAATGACTCGGACGACGGAACGGGGGAACTGGCGAAGCAAGCCGGAGCAGAGGTCGTTCTCGAGCCGACGCGAGGCTATGGAAAAGCGTATAAAACGGGCTTTGCTAATGCCACAGGAGAAATCATCGCTACTGCTGATGCCGACTTAACCTATCCTGTGGAAGAGATTCCTGGATTTATTAAGCTGCTTGAGGATGAGACATTAGATTTCATCACTACGAATCGGTTTGCAAAAATGGATAAAAATGCTATGTCGTGGCGGAATAAGTTCGGAAATAGTGTGCTAAGTTTCACCACGAGGTTGCTCTTTCAAATTGATTTAGTAGATTCACAATCTGGAATGTGGGTATTCAGGAGAAGCATTTTAGATAACTTGGTGCTAAGGTCTAACGGAATGCCACTCTCAGAAGAATTAAAACTAGAAGCTTGCCACTTTGCTAAATGCCGCTGGAGGGAGATGCCTATCGAATATAAAGTCCGCATTGGCAAAATAAAGTTGCGAGGTTGGCGGGATGGGCTACAAAACCTATTTTATTTGATAAGAAAGAGGATTGCGCGATAAAGGTTGGATGATAAATGGAAGAGCCTTTTATCTCTGTGGTAATCCCTGCCAGAAACGCTGAAGATATAATAGAGAATTGTCTCAAAAGCCTGAGGGAATTGGACTATCCTAAAGACAGGATGGAGGTTATCATAGCTGATGGATTGTCCACAGACCGAACTGGAGAAATTGCCGGGAGTTACGGAGCGAAGGTAATAGCGAATCCTGGGCTAAGGGTAGTCTCAGGAAGAAACATAGGATTTGAGGCAGCACAAGGTGAACTCATTGCCTTCTCTGACGCTGATTGCGTTATGGATAGATATTGGCTCAAAAACTCCATAAAGTATTTTGAGGATAAGAGAGTAGCCGGAATAGGCGGGCCAAATTTGATTCCACAAAGTGAGTCTGCTTTTGGTAAAGCAGCAGGTTTGCTTTTCGACTATGCTTTCTCTTTTGGCGGGGGCGCTCCCACAAGGGTGTATGATAAAGTCATTGAGTCCAGAGCTCACGGCTCTAATGCCATTTATCGAGCCGATGTGCTTCGCAGAGTGATGCCGATAGACGAGGATATGTTTGAGGGGGAAGATGTGGTGATGAATCAAAAAATCAAACGTCTGGGCCACAAATTACTTTATGTCCCCGACGTAATTGTTCATCACTATCGCAGAGCCACGCCCAAAAAATGGTGGTCTCAAATGTATAGGTATGGATTAGGGAAGATATTAATGAAGCGAAAGATATCAGGCACAATCACCCCCACACAAGTTGCACTCGGCCTCACTGTTCCAATCCTCATCATAATCTGCATCGCGCTGGCAGTTCTGAATCCCTGGTTTGCCCTGATTTTTATTCTGGGTGGGGTATTGCTTGTGGCTATATCCTCGGCGAGTTTTGCTTTCCTTAAAACTAAATCATACCGGGTGGCGCTAAATATGCCTTTAGCCACATTGATATTACCGATCGCCTGGTCCTCTGGATTTTTGCATGAATTGTTTATGCCGACAAGACAGCCCGAACGGAAAGACATAAAAAGCCAAAATGACTGAAACCAAGCCTGCAATTTCAGAGTATATCAATCTTGGTGAAGGCATTCCCTACGCTGAATACCAACGACATATCAATAGCTACATCTTCGCTTCAAAGTTCGTTCAAAACAAGGTCGTGCTTGACATAGCCTGCGGCTCAGGTACTGGAACCACATATTTAGCCGGTAAAGGTGCAAAGATGGTGGTCGGAGCAGATATCTCCCCAGATGCCTTGATAGATGCCAAGAGGTACGACGAGGGAAGAGAGGGGATTGAATTCATACTTTCAGATGCTGAAATATTACCCTTCGTAGATAATTCTTTCGACGTGATAGTTTCCTTGGAGACAATTGAGCACTTGAAGCACCCTGGTAGATTCTTGGCTGAGTGCAGGCGGATCCTTGGGAAGAAAGGTATTTTTATTTGTTCCACTCCTAATAAAAAAGTCTACAGTCCCTGGTTCAGAAAGCCGGTGAATCCCTATCATGTAAGAGAATTTTACCCAGAGGAATTTCATGACCTATTAGGCAAGTATTTTATAGATGTGAAGGCTTATGGCCAACAGCAACTCAACCTGGGAGAAAGAATGAAATTGCAACTGACATACACGGTAGCTCACATCCTTTTTACTGTCTTTTGTAAGGATAGGATGCGCAGTTTCCTATATAGACTCTATCGTCGCGTTTCTCGGGAGCCTTGTGTTCCCGGCTTCAGAGAAGATATTGATGAAACAGCCGATAGGAATTACGAAGTAGTTTCTGTCGGGAACAGTTCATATAAAACCCCTAGGGTTATGGTTGCAGTGGCAAAAGTAGAGGACTAGGTGAGCACGGAGGCTATTGGGAAAGACTGGCTCAGGCTACGAAGTTTTTTGGACAAGAAAATTTGTGATGGCTAAAAAGAAAATTTTGGCACTTCCGGAGGGTGACATCTTTCTCGAGAGAGATGTGGAGATACTCAAGAAGCATTTTGAGGTGAGAACCGCGCCCACCTTCAATCGCAAAAAGCCAATCACCAGCATCCCGAGCATTTTCAAAATCCTGAAAGGGACTTTGTGGGCAGATTTGACCTTTTCCCAATTTGCTGACACACATGCCTTTCTGGCAGTTTTGTTTTCAAAAATATTCAGGAAAAAATCCATAGTAATCGTCGGCGGCTATGAAGTAGCAAAGGTGCCCGAAATAGGATATGGAGCTATGTTGAATCCACTATATACGCAGGTTGTCAGGTTTGTGTTGAAGCACGCCGACAGGGTCTTGACCACCGCCGAGTCATTACGAGAAGATGCTATTATCAACGCCAAGGTACACGGGAGGAACATCAAAACGGTCCCAGAATGTTATGACTCAGAATTTTGGAAACCCTCTGGAGAAAAGGATGATGTAGTAATGACTGTTGCTTATGTGAACGATAGTGTTATTAGAAGAAAGGGACTTGAAACCTTCGTTGAGGCGGCAAACTATCTGCCGGAGGCAAAATTCATCTTGATTGGTCCAGATGTAGACGGTTCTGTTAGGCGTCTCAAATCCATGGCGTCTTCAAATGTGGGGTTCCCTGGCTTTATTCCCGAGACAGAACTGCCTAAATGGTATAGCAAGGCTAAAGTGTACTGTCAGCTCTCGAGATACGAGGGGATTCCCAACGCATTATGTGAAGCTATGCTTTGTGAATGTGTGCCAGTTGGAACTGATTACTGTGGGATTCCAACAGCAATGGGTGACACAGGATTCTATGTTCCTTATGGAGATGTGGAAGCAACGGTGCGGGCAATCAAAAAAGGGTTGCACTCTGATAAAGGTAAGGAGGCAAGAAAAAGGATTAGTACAATGTTTTCTTTGCAGAAAAGGGAAAGAGAACTGGTCAACGAGGTAGAGGAGCTACTGAACTAAAAACAATATCCTTTATAAGTCCCAAGAATATGAATATGGGAAACGTACCAGAAAGGATAGCGCCTGACAAGAAACAGTCAGCGTTTTGGCTGCGACAACACATAGGCAGGTATGTTTTTGCAGCACAATTTGCTAATGGTACCGTTTTAGATATAGCCTGTGGACCTGGTTATGGAGCAAAGTATTTGATGAATAGTGTTGCCAAGACAGTGGTAGGGGGTGATTATTCAGAACAGGCTATACAACATGCCAGACTCCATTACTCACAAGACGGACTCTCCTTCCTGCGTTTAGATGCCCAGCAACTGCCATTTCGTGATAACTCCTTCGATGTGGTAGTCTCCTTGGAGACGATCGAGCATCTAGAGAGATACAAAGATTTCTTACACGCTTGTAAACAGATGCTCAAGGAGGACGGCATCTTTATATGTTCGACGCCCAACTCAAGGGCCACTTTGGGCTCTAGAGATCCCTACCATTTTAAGGAGTTCTCCGTAGGGGAGTTTTATGAGCTAATAGCAGGATACTTTACAGAGGTAAAGCTTTATGGACAGGATTTTTTAAAGAGAATAGATATATTAAAAAGAGAATTGATATGGAGAATAATGCCTTTAATTTACCTGATTCCCCAATCAATTCAAAATAGTCTCAGGAAATTATTCTTCCCAGAGAATTATCTTGTCTCTTTGGCAGAAATATACAAGAACTACAACGGAAGGTTAGACAAGGTAATAGACGGCAAATATATTCCGTCTTTACTAACCCAAAGTTACCCTCTCCCAGGCACCATAGTAGCTGTCGCAAAGAAGCAAAGGATAAACAAGCGTCAGAATACGAATGTATAAGGAGCAAAAGATATGAGCAAAGAGACTTTGAAAGCAGGGGTAGTTGGCTGTGGCTTCATAGCCCAGAATGCCCACATACCTTCGATACTCAAATGCAGAAACGTCAGGTTAGCAGCCATTTGCGACAGGAACGAAGATTTAGCAAGGAGCGTTGCCAGAAAATTCCGGATTGCCAAATACTACACTGATTTCAAGGAAATGCTGGATGTGGAAAAACTTGACGTGGTAAATGTCTGCACCTCAATAGATACACATGCCTCTTTAGCCATCCAGGCGATGGAAGCTGGCTGCCATGTTTTTACCGAAAAGCCCTTGGCGCTCAATACCAAGGATGCTGATGAAATGATACAGGTGTCGAAGAAAAATAATGTGAAACTAGGCACCAATCATCACCTGCTGTTTATACCTCCCGTTCAGAAGATAAAACGCATCCTGGACAAAGGCATTATAGGAGATTTAGTGAGGGTGGAAATTAAGCAAAGTTTTCCACCGCAGGACTTCCCCATAATTGCAGACCCAAACCACTGGTGGCATAAATTGCCCGGAGGGGTATTTGGCGATGCCTTACCTCACCCAATATATCTTGCCAGGGAATTCCTGGGTGAGATAGAGCCTGTCGCAGTGTATCCCAAGAAAATGGGCAACCTTGACCATATGCGCTTTGATGAAGTCCAGATAATTCTGGAAGGCGAGAAAGGCGTGGGAACAATCATTTCATCATGTAATTGGCCCAGCCTTATGATGATTGATATTTTCGGGACAAAAAAGAATATACACGCGAACCTCCATAATTCAGTGGTAATCACATACGGCGGGAAGACAGACATGGGAAAGGGCATTGCCTCTTTATACGCCACGGAAAATCTGCAGCGAAGCTTTCGGATACTAGCGGATACCTTTGCTGGTGGTGTCAACTTCATTCAAGGAAAGCATCGGGGGATTCCCACCGGGATTAGGAAATTCATGGAGAGCATCCAGAACGGGACTGAACCACCTGTTACCGCAGAAGATGGCAGAGAGGTTTTGAGGGTATTGGAGAAGATAACCAGCCAGATGGTGTAACCCAAAATGGTCCTGACGTTTCCACTAGCACCTAGTTGTTCCCATGCAACTCAACCAAGAGCCGAAAAACATTCTAAAAGATAGAATAAGAAAATTGGAGAATTACTGTGTCATATGAAGCAGGTGGCAAAAACAGAGGCACCAAATATTATTCTAATAACGATTGATGCCCTGAGATATGACCACTTACGCCGCTACGGCTATCAAAAGATGACATGGGGCTCTTCCGTCTTCTTAGAAGCTTTAGTTTGGCTTCGTCAGAGTCGACCCAGGCTACCCGGTGAACCTGCATTAGCCAGACAACAAGCAGCTACCAAGCCAACATAGCCAGCACCGATAACTACGAGAGCCATTATTCACATTATAGGCGGTCTAATACAGATGAATCAATATCGTAAGATTGCCACGCCTTGGCCCCTTCGCTGCGCTCGGGGTTTCAGCTCACCGCAATGACATAAAGAAATGCCGCTACACCGAAAGCCTGCGGGCAAGGACATAAATAGCTACCACAGCCTGAGCGCCAAGCCAGGCATAGCCAATACCGATTATGCCAGTTACCGGCATAATCAGATAACTGGCTAAAAACACCGATAAAGCGATGAATCCCCAGATTGCCATCAACTCCTTTATCCTACCTGTAACTCGAAGTATGCCGGTATAGATATGAGTAAGCGCTAATGGCAGGCTGGAGAGGCTCAGAACCCAGAGTAAATGCAAGGCATTTAGCGAATAGCTCTGCCCGAAGGCAAGCAGCACCCACTTCCCCACCAAAATAAGCACGATGACTGCAGGTATTAGCAGCAAGAAGGTAAATTTGAGAGAGCGAGTGACATTTTCCTTTAATTTATCCTCAAAATGAGACCCTTCAGCAAAAAGTGATTGGGAAACTGCCGCAGGGATGGCGAAGAGCAAGCCAGCCATCATCCAACCAATATAGAAGTAGGCATTTTGTTCGGCACCAAGAACATTGACCACCATCAGCGGCAGAATGAATGGGAGACAAGTCGAAAATAGATCGGCCAGGTAGTTGCCACTGGAATAACGCCACATGTCCTTCAGCAACTTTAGCTTTAGGGTCGGCAGCGGCTTATAGGAATCCTGAACTTTAGGCAAGAACAGCAAAACAGAAACAGCCACAGCTACCGTCACACCAACACCCCAGGAGGCAACTATGCCAAAGGTATGGAAAAAGAGGACAAAAAGAATAGGCAAGGGAAGCCTGAGCACTGAAAAGATAATACCTCTATACAGCATAAAGTTAGCTCTTCGCCGGGCTATGAAGGTGTAATTCACCAGGCCTGATAGCGTCAATAATATGGTAAAAACGATGAAGGCTGAGGCGAAGACGGCATTTTTCGTAACGAAGGCTAGAGCTGGAGACCAGAATCCCAGGCCAGCAAGAAAAATGCCCGCTACCACCAGGCTGACGAGGCCACCCAGGGTATAGCAGGAGTTTATCAATTCCTGTGGTTTATCAGAGTGGGGCAGGAAGCGAACAAGAGAGATATTCAAGCCAACCAGGCTTATGATGCTAACGAGGCTCATTGCTGAGATTGTGGCCGAACCAAGTCCTACGTCAGCTTCGGTGTAAAATCGAGCCACTACGACCCAGAAGAAGAAGCCGAAAACAGCCATAACGGCGGTATTGAGCATCAGGTAAAAGGCATTGCTATAGAGAGGAATGGCGACAAACTGCTTCAGCTTTTCCCTCGAGGTGATTATACCTATGGCTTCAGCAATTACCTTAAAGGGAGGGAAATCGGACAACCTCATTCAGTGTACTCAAATATCTTCACCGGATACGGTGATGATGACGCATAAACCAGCTCATAATGCTCCATTTTCTTCAGCGGCACAGGGCTTTTGAACGCGTCCACACCTACTATTCTGTAATTCTCAGAAGCATGGCTTGCTACAAAATCTCTGGCTTCTTCATAGGTGGAAAAAGACCGTGAGCTGGTGATTTCTTTATACCTCATGCCCTGTCGATCCACCTGCTCCCTATACGAAATGACTATCGTGGCATTCTCAGAGGGGGCTACCGCTTGCCCATTGAAGTTATACAGCCTGACAACGGTGGAGTTATAGTAAGAGGGATAAAACAGCCTGAACGGCTGCAATACCCCACCTTCCGCAGGCGCATAGTAGATGTCATAAAAATCACTTTCACTTTTGCCGGCCCAGACCACCATGGCGTAGAACTTATAGACGGGCATGGCATAATCAATCATCACATATTCTCCCCCCAATTCATCCATTATTCGATTAGCCGTGGTCTCGTTCTCGGAGGTAAGGTATTTGCCGACGATCGGGGCTGCAAGCGCCTGAAATGGACTGGCAATCGGTATGCGCCGCCCAACACGGGTTATCCAGTGCCCATAATCCCACCACGACATTATGCCATAGGCCGTCTCAGGATAATCGTAATCCTCAAAGCCGTCGTCCGCTTTAGGAGGGAAATCATATAGCTGATAATAGTAATCAGGGTTACCAAAAGGCTCAGGGGTATTCTCCCTTAACCACACCAGCGCACTATACCAGTCAGCGTCAACCGCAACCGGTCCCCTGCTGGCAGATGCCTCCAGTTTCCCAAAGGAAAAGCCCTGTCCAGGGGATATATTGGGGAAGAAGACCAGGAAAAAGATAGCTATTCCAGCCCCAATTACCTTTATCCAGGTAGCTCTGGGCTGCAAGAATCTTCTTTCGCTTACTTTTTCCTCCGCCTTTTTCTTTTTCTTCTTCGTGGTATATGTTTTCACTATTTCCCCGGGCCTGGTCAGTAGTTTGCCCAACCCAGCGAAGTCCAGGGCTCTCCAGGAGAAATAACCGGTGAGCAAAGCCGCATTTACGGCAAAGTAGTACGAGTAGCGCCGCTGAGCTAACGTTGCCACCATTATTACCACGCACCATACCAGGAACAGTGTCTTATCGGCACTCCTTTCTTTAACAGCACGGTAAACGAGCAATCCCAACGCAACAAAGGCGATGAACAACGAAGTGGTGAAGTTAGACCATGCCATGGCAAAGTCGAGAGGTCGCGCCTCCTGGATAGTAAGGCCTCCAGCTACTCGTGGAGCAAAGATACGCAAATTGCCAAGCATCGAATGAAGCAGCGAAGGGTCAACGGCCCAGAAAATGAGAAGCCCAATGCCGGCAACTCCAAGCAATACCAGGGGATAGTAAGCAGGTTTCACCCCCTTGCGCACCGTGAATCGGGAAACACCGCTTAATACCAGCGGGGCAATTATGGCGATTATCACAGAGGCCTGTACCACCGGCGTCAGATTCATTTTAGGTAAAAAAGGAATGGACATTATGGCAGCGATGGCAAAAGTCAATACACCGATGATACACAGGTAATCGGTTGATTTACCTCTCAGGTGGTCCACGATGAACTGAATTCCCAGATAAGCAAAGATAATCAAGACCAGCATCAGCCCACCTATCCAGGTAAGAAGGTAAATACCAAGGGAAATACCGGCTAACAGAGTATAGATAAGAGGCTTCTTGATAATTGCCCAATCCTTGTTTATCAAGTGGCTGAAAGATATCTCTCTCTCCCTGGCTCGTTTAACCGCCATAATCAAAAATAGAATGATTACCGTGCTAAATAGAACCTCAGCGACATGGTGGTCGGTGAAGCCAAGAAGGGAACGGCTTAAGAATTCACTGGGTAATACAACCAGTATGGCAGCCGATATTACGCCCACCCAGCGATTAAATAGCTCCTTGCCAATGAAGTACACCGGGATAATTGTCAGCGCGCCGAGAACTGCGGGGGTAAAGGCACCGACTGTCTCTACCAGATGCTGGCTGGGATGCCCCAGCCCAATTATCCAGGCAGCTCCGCCGATGAGCCAGGTATAGAAAGGCGGCCATGGTACTACAAGACCATGGGGATAATTAGAATAGGCGTCAAAGTAAATACGATGGGGGAAATGTTGAACCAGGTTATCCACCAATCTCATGTGATACCAGGGGTCGGCTCCTTTGAACCACACTGAGCCATCGGAAAAAACCTGGTCGTAGGGAAAATACACCCGAATAAATAATGCGATGCCACAGAGGGCAAATACGATTATACCGGCGATAGCCGCCGGGGAAAGTTTAATCCGCCTTCCTTGAGATCCTTTCCGCTCCCCACTAAAAAGCTTGCCTCGCCATGCTTTAAGTCGTTCACTCATCTGGCTATTCTCAGAAAAATCACCTTTTAGCTCGCTTCAGGCAATATAATACTACATCGCTGCCCAATATAATAGAGAATGCAGGAAATGAGGTTATGCACAGGAGTAACCCTTCTTATATCCTCATACCACCGAAGAACAACCCTTTCTGTCATTGCGGTGAGCCAAAGCCCTGAACCCTTCACCTCTTGTCATTCTGAGCGTAGCGAAGAATCTCATTCTGCTCAGGACAGGCTCCGCGAAGGGGAAGCGTGACAATCCTACCCCTCTGTCATTGCGAGCGGAGCGTGGCAATCCCACCCCTCTGTCATTGCGAGCGGAGCGTGAGATTGCTTCGTCGCTACCGCTCCTCGCAATGACATAAGGGGCATCATTGCGAGCGGAGCGTGGCAATCCCAGGAAAGCAAAACTCAAAAATCAAAGGGCAAAATGACAGAACAAAAATGAAAAAACAGGCCGTATGGAGCTGATGGCTGATGGCTGAAAGCTAATAGCTATTAACTTGGAGATTGCTTCGTCGAGTTCCCTCGCTTCGCTCGGGACAAGCCTCGCAATGACAAAAAGAAAGCATGCCACACAACGATAACGAGGGAAAATATCATCGACTATATGAACGAAGCTAGGTAATTGAAAGACACGGTGATTGTGGTTATAATGTTTATGTTTGTGGTGGGCGTAGCCCAGTGGTTAAGGCGCCAGGTTGTGGCCCTGGAGATCGTGGGTTCAAATCCCACCGCTCACCCTTTGTAAATTATGCGCCTATAGCTCAGCGGAACAGAGCACCGGTCTTCGGAACCGGGGGTCGTGGGTTCGAATCCCTCTAGGCGCGCCAGCTAAATGGTCAGATTCTCCAACATCATCTGCCCGAGTTCTCTCTTTGAGCACTATATCAAACGGCAAAGCCGCCACTTCGCAAAGTCCTAGTATTACACACCCACAGGTCAACCGTTATGCCCTAAGAAGGCCCTGAGCTAGCTTGCTAACCTTTCTCTCAAAAAATCCCACTGTCTCAACGATTACCAACGACCCAATGTTTTTCCCCCTGCTCTTTCCTTCTCCCCCAAAGATATAAACAAACGACACAAAAATTCACTCCAGACGGCAGGCCCTTCGGCCAGCATCGTTTCCTTAAGCAGAGTTCCTGGAGATGCGCCTAAATAGTCTCCGCCACCAGGGCTGTTTGCCAGTAGTGAGTAATTTAACCTGACTTTCCAAGGTGTGGATTCTCTCCGTCGCCGCCCCGAATTGAGCAGCAAGCTGTAGATTTTGTTGCTGTAACTCATGTAGTAGGCCTTGAAGGGTGTCCATGGTCTGTCCAGGCTCTTTGTCCAGGGTTTTCCCCTTGATTAGCTCAGGTGGTATCGCAGATATTCTGAATTCCCCGCCATGATTTCCCCGAATAAATTCAGCATGAAGCTTGCCGCTCTTGACATACCGTCTGACTGTCCGGGTCGATACCCCCATAGAGTGGGCCGTCTTTGCTATTGTCAAACCCTGATTTGCCATAAGACTAGACAAGTCTATAGACAAACTGCTGCATTTGTCAATAGTGGTTAGCTCTAAAGGCAACCATTTTCCCTGAAAACAGCCTTTAAGCCAAGAGGCTTGACTAATCACAGAACGTAAGCAAAATGAGCGACAGGTTACAATTTACGTCTACTCGCTGGTCAATCCCCGCTGTCTTACCTTGTCAAGCAGATTGCCAGTTCAAATCCCCCTAGACGCACCAGTGTGGCAAACTTAGCCTATCTTCCGCAGCTCTTTATACAGTGTCTTACCTACAGGGTCTTTGGGGAGCGAATCGAGGAACTGAACATACTTCGGTGTCTTAAAGCTGGTGAGCTTCCCCTTGCAAAAATCGATTACTTCCTGCTCAGTAGCTTTCTCATCCGACTTCAACACGATAAAAGCCTTGAGTTCCTCCCCATATTTCTGATCAGGAACGCCAACAACGGCTGCCTCGGATACCTTGGGATATTGATAGACAACCTCCTCAATCTCACTTGGGAAGATATTTTCCCCTGCCTTTATTATCATATTCTTCTTGCGCTCTACGATGAAGAAATATCCATCTTCATCCATATAGCCCATATCTCCAGTGCGAAGCCAGCCACCCTGAAATGCTTCCTTAGTTTCCTCCGGCTTGTTCCAGTATCCCTGCATCACTACAGGTCCCCCCACCACCAACTCCCCTACTTCGCCAACATTGAGTGGTTTACCACTTTCGTCCACCACCCTCATTTTACCACCCATTGGCTTACCTATCGAACCCGGCTTATACGGTCTATCAACTGGGCAAGCGCAATTATTGGCCACCGCCTCGGTTAATCCCCAACCCTGGTATACCTTGCCGGGGTATTTAGACTCGAACTCCTTCCTAGTATCCTCGGTCAACGGAGCAGACCCAGAAACCCAGTACTTCATCGAAGAAAGGTCGTATTTCTTCGGTTCAGGATATATGTTCTGGTAGACGAACATAGTAGGCACCTGGGCTGTCAGCTTTACCCTATGTTTCTGTATCGCTTCAAAAATAAGGTCGGTGTCGAACCACCTGACCAATACCCATCTACTGCCGCCGTAGAACATCGCGTTCATTGTTGACATGCCGTAGGAATGAGAAAGGGGAAGCGAGCTTAACACCGTATCCCCGTGCATGAGTGGTCCCTTGAGGGTTTCAGCTTGTCCTTCAGCATTAGCATACAAAGCCCCGTGGGGGAGCATAACTCCCTTGGGTCTTCCTGTAGTGCCAGCAGTGTAAAGTAAGGCTGCTAATTCATCATCCCTGGTATCTTCTATCTCCAATTTGTCTGAGCTTTTATCAACTATGTCCCGAAATAACAGTGTGTCCGGGGCCTCGTCGACTGAAATTACATGCTTTATGCTCGGCGTTGCTGCTTTGCCGGCGGAGACCCTTTCCATGAACTCTGTAGCACTTATTACTACAACTGGGGTGGAATCCTGGTAGATATATGCCGTCTCTTCAGCAGAGTAAAGGAAGCTGAGAGGAATAACTACAGCGCCAATTTTGAATATTCCTATAAAGCTGACCACAACCTCAGGGCAATTGGGTAGCTGGATAACAACCCTATCACCTCTTTTTACACCGAGCTTCTTAAGTGCATTGCCAACCCTGTTTGACCAGCGGTCAACTTCAATATTGGAGTATTGCTTATCCTCGAAGGTTAATAAGGGATACTCACCATAATCGCTAATGTTATCTTTTATCAATCGGCCAACATTCATTTTTGCCTTTCCTCCTTCTTAAATCTATTTTATTCAAATATTTTATCTTAAGAATGCCCAGAAAACAATACGAACCGAGCCTCCAACATCTTGTTAAGGCAGCGTGAAAGGGGTAAAATGGAATTTAAAATCAGGTTTTTCACTAAAGAAAAAAGGAGGTGCTTGAATGGAGAAGGCATTGGAATCGCATGTTATGCGGAGGCTGTGTGTTGGGGACATGCTCAGGCGGAGCACGCAAAAATCCGCTAAGAAAGAAGCATTAGTTTATAGCTATAAAGGCACCGTCACAACTCGGCTCACTTTCGAAGAACTCAACCAGAAAGTAAACAGATTTGCCAATGCTTTAACCGAGCTCGGAATCAAGAAAGGAGACAGAGTTGCTATAATCTCACATAATTGTGTTCAATACGCTATCTATTTGTACGCACTGGCAAAGATGGGGGCCTGGATAACTCCGTTAAATTTCGCTCTCAAGGCAAGAGAAATTACTCTGCTAATCAATCATGCTGAACCTGTTGCTTTCATTGTGGAAGACGAGCTAGCGGATAACGTACGGGAACTACAGCAAGATATGCCCAGCGTGAAACATTACATCATGATAAATCTTGCCGGGGATAAGCAACTACCTGAAGGATGGCTTGATTTCGACCAGTTATGTTCAGAAAAATATTCCGATGCCGAGCCATATTTCGAGGTTAATGGAGACGATGTCATGACTTTGATGTATACCTCGGGGACTGAGGCGATGCCTAAAGGTATCCTGAATACCCACAACAATTGGCATTCCACTTTTCTGAGCCAGCTTGGTGACCTCAACGCAGTGGCCTGGACGCCGGATGAGTGCATGATAGACTCGATACCGCTTTATCATGTCGCCGGCGTGAACTTGCTCATGGGCACTCTTGGCGTTGGCGTGAAGGTTATCATGCACCATGAACCCAGTCCTACGGAAATTCTGCAACTGGTTCAGAATGAGAAGGTTACTTACCTGGTCTACCCCCCCACCGTCTTTACTAATATCCTGAAGCTCCCCATACCGAATATCGAAGAGTTCATGAGAAAAACTTTCGCTTCAGTGAAGAGGATTATCCTCTTCGGCGCACCCATCCCCGGACCATCCATGAAGAGATTGGTTGAGATACTACCCAATGTTTACTGGATGAATTACTACGGGCAATCAGAATTGACACCCTTGGGAACATTGCTGCAATACCCTGACGTGCTCCGGAAGGTTAAGGAGTCTGAGGAAAGATTCGGAGGAGCAGAGCCAATCGGACAGCCTCATAACATGGTGGAGATGAAAATAATGGATGAAAACGACAATGATGTTCCGCCAGGAACCATCGGGGAAATGGTTGCTAGAAGCCCTTCGGTAATGCTGGGATATTACAAAGAAGAGGAAAAAACCAAGGAGATTTTCAGAGGAGGCTGGCTCCATACCGGTGACCTTGCCATAATGGATGAGGAACACCACTTCTATTTCGTCGATAGAAAGAAGGACATCGTCAAGAGTGGAGCGGAAAGTGTTTCCACCGTTGAGGTGGAATCAGTCATATCTAACCATCCCAAAGTTGCCGATGTCGCTATATTGGGCCTTCCCCATCCGAGGTGGGTGGAGGCAGTTACCGCGTTTGTGGTCGCTAAACCCAACGAGAGCATCACTGAGGAAGAAATCATTCAGTTCTGCAAGGAGAACCTCGCCGGGTATAAAGTGCCCAAGAAGGTCATTGCGCTGAATGAAATCCCAAAAAACCCTTCAGGGAAGGCCTTAAAGAAAGATTTAAGGAATCAATTTCAGGACATTTATCAATGAAAAGATAAGTATTGCAGCCAATCTTATAGATAGTGCTCTGTCATCATCTTTTCCAAGATTGTTAATCCTCTTTTGTTTAGCTCCTGGAAGAATTCTCGTGGCTCAATGCAGCTCTCCGGTGCAAACACACCTTTCTCTGTGATAGCGCCCCTGGCGAGCATTTGAGCCCCGATGGACAATGCTATGCCCGCTTCCCAATCATTGCCTATCCTGTCATAGGTGTAACTTGTCGCCCTACCTTCCTTCTTGCCCTTCACGATTACCCTTGACACCTTAGTAAGCTGTCCATCACCAATCATGTCCTTACCCCTCCTGTGAAGCAGTGATTCCAGCAAAGAAACGGTGAACTCCCTGGGCACCACCGGGGTTCCTTTCACTTCTATAGGTTCAGCACCTCCCAACCCGTAGGAGAGCAACCTTATGAATTCCTGTCCTATCCATACTGGAACGATGCCACCTTTACACGAGACATCCTTGACTGAAATATATCTGGGAACGGTTATCGGCTCAGGATGTCCCGAATGGAATACCTCGACTCTGCCCACAGGTTCAGGAAAATCAATTACCTCTTTATCCGAACCAGCAGGCACATCAACCCACTGCCCTTGGTGATAGGAAGGCACATCACCTGAAAATGCGCCAATAGCATGCAGGACGCCAGCGCCTCCTGTTCGAGAAATAGCAGGATGAACCCAGATGAACTCAATTTCCTCAACTTCGTCCAGCTTCTGTGCCCCATGTTTAGCACATAAATTTCCCACCCCCGGGTTGTTACCCATACCGATTATTGCAGTTATGCCAGCTTGCTTAGCCTCGTTATGTAAATCAAGCTCCTCAATCGTTGGCTGAGGATCATCGCAAATATCGACAAAGTTCACTTGAGCTTCTATTGCCGCTTTGAGAACCTTAACCCCATATTCGCTGAACGGACCAATAGCGCTGGCTACAACGCTGGCATCCTGCATTACCTCTATTAAAGAAGCATGGTCGTTGGCATCCACAAATGCCGCTGAAATTTGCACCTCCTGACCTTGATAGCCTTTTACCAAGGATTCTACTTTGGCCCTATCATAATCGGCGATAACGATTTGCTTAACACCGCTGTCGACCAAGTCCTTCAGCGCAATTTCTCCCATCCCCCCTCCACCAAGCAAGACAACTTTCATCTGGAACCTCCTTTCACAAACAAATTCTCGTTCAAAAAGGGAACTAAAGCAGCAATCAAGCCATCAGTATAAATTCTCTCCCTATCTATGACACCTTTAGTGAAATACCCTGCCGCCCCCTGTTTCCGCTTGCTGTCCTGTTCACCAACCAAGTTATCAATTACCTCACCAAGTTCAACACCATTCAGGAGGCGATTAGCGATATTTTCAGGAAGTTCAAAAAGCGGAGAGGTACCATACTCTGTCCTTCCTTTATCATCGATTATGCACATTGCGCTAAGCGCAAACCATCGTGAAAATAACTCCAATATTCCACCTTCAATGCCTACAAAGTATTTGCCACCAAGTTTCCCTTTGTCGTTAACCTTTTTTGCCCCTAATGCCCTATTTCTGGCACCTTCAAGAGTTCTTTCACCTATGGGTTGTGGGGACACCTTACTGTCAATCTCAATGCCAATTATCTCCACATCGCTAAAATAATTACAAAACGCTTCCTTTGCTGCCTCTATTTTCACTGGATTTTGCGAGCCAACCACTACTTTCACCACTCCAATTCCTCCCTGACTTCACCATTGGGAAGCATGTAATCGGGATGAGGCTCTCCTTTCTCCTCCATCTGATACCTGATACAGCTCTCCCAATTTCCCATACAGTAATTCTCTACCCATTTCTCATCCAATTTCCCCTGCTCGTAGTAAAATTTCAAGGGACAAACAGAATACCACTTACAGACCCTGTGGTTCACCTCCTCGCTGCACCAATTATGTCAACTAAACTTGTGATTCCGTTTTCCCTCATAAAGCGCTCTATCCCCTGTAATACATCAAGACTAGCACGAGGATTGGTGAGATTAGCTGTACCGACCTGGACTGCACTGGCGCCAGCCATGATAAACTCCAGGGCATCCTCGCCGGAAGCAATGCCACCACAACCTATCACCGGAATGCTGACTACTTTGGCTACTTCATACACCATGTAAAGGGCTATCGTCTTGATGGCAGGACCAGAAAGTCCACCGGTGATATTTCCCAAGCATGGCTTCCTTTCATTTATATCTATTGCCATTGCCTTTATAGTGTTGATCAAGCACACTGCATCAGCCTTGACTTCCTCCACTGCCACAGCAATTTCCTTAATATCAGTCACATTTGGAGTTAATTTCACGATGAGAGGCAAAGTGGTCACAGCCTTAACTGCTGAGGTTACTTGAGCTGCCGCTTCAGGAGTCAATCCAAATTCCATTCCTCCTCCTGAGACATTAGGACAGCTAATATTCAACTCAATGGCGCTTACCCCCACCACACCTTCTAACTTAGCAGCGAGTTGAACATATTCATCAATTGTTTCCCCGGCAATATTAACGATGACTGGCACTTGCCAGCCTGCCCACATTGGCGCCTTGTCCTTGATTAAGGCATCAACACCAATGTTCTCCAACCCAACGGAATTGAGCAAGCCGTATTTCATTTCCATCAATCGTGGCTGAGGATTACCACTCCCTGGCTCGAGAGTGATTCCCTTGCATACAATGGCCCCCAGTTTCTGTATATCAACGAGCTCACTATATTCCATGCCATAACCGAAAGTGCCTGAAGCAGTCATCACCGGATTAGCCAATGTTAATCCCTCAGGATGATGTGGCGCTAGCTGAACGCTGGTGTTTAACAAACCACCCTCCATTTCTTAACCCTTCACCATTATATCAAGGTAGTCTATAATAAACCCATATCAGTCAATTATGGTAGGTTAAAATGGTGGGGAAAAACCAGTATACTATCCGCCTTGCAGAGGATAGAGACATCCGTCAAGTAGCTGTGATAGACAAAGAAGCTTTCTCTGAGGAGCAACTATTTCGCTCCTATGCTTCATATCATCGGGAGATTCACAATCCATTAGCCCGCTATATCGTGGCATGCACAGGAGAAGAGCATGAACTGAATACAAACAAGCAAATCATGCCCGAACTTCCATGGTATAAGCGAATTCTTAGCCGTAATTATCACAATGTACAATACAGGACTAATGAGCAGTATGTCGTTGGTTTTGCCGGCTTATGGATTATGCCTGATGAAGGACACATCACCGCCCTTGGAGTAAGGAGCAATTGTCGCCGGAGTGGACTAGGAGAGAGCTTACTTATCTCACTTATTGACCTTGCCACCCAACTGAGCATTAGAACAATTACCTTGGAAGTACGCGCTTCCAACGAAGCAGCTCAGTCACTCTACCGAAAATACAGATTCCGAAAAGTAGGGAGGCGCCCCCAGTACTACTCAAATAACAAAGAGGATGCTGTGCTTATGAGCACAAATACTATAACCGCTGCCTCCTTTCGGGCACATTTTCAGGAACTAAAGGAAGCTCACCAGCAGAGGTGGGGGCAGCATGTCACTGCCACTGAACCACAATAGTCAACTATATTTGCTCAAGATAGACTTAAAGGAATCGAGCACAAAACTCAACTGTTCTCTGCTAGCAGCAAAGGTAGAGAGCTTGAAAGCTCTGGTCAAGCCTGGCTGCGGACCCCAAATTCCTCTATCTTTAAGCTCTTTATAAAGAAAATATCCTCGTTCCCGAACATGCTTGGATATCTCGTAAAGCATCGCTGTTTCAAAATACAATAAGTCATGCCTGTGTGGCTTTTCCCCAAGCTGCTTGAATCCCAATTTCTCAACCTCACTGGAAAACCACTGTGCCTTTAATACCTGCCCATCCCAATCATGAACCCTTTCCACCACATAAGGAAACGATGCCATAAGCGTTACCAAAGGAACTCCTCTTACTGTACAACCGAGAAACTCAAGCTCCTTATTGCTATATGCTTCCGATTTCCTCAATACCACCCCCTCCCACCTCTTTTTCATCCCCAATACTCCACAAGGACCAGCAGACGCCATACTCTTGTGACCGCTGCCGATAATGAAATCAGCCCCCAGTTCATTCATGTTCACAGGCATTCTACCTACAGCGTACGCTCCGTTGAGGATAAATGGAACATCATGGTCTTGAGCAATCTCCCCCAGCCTCTTCGCATCAGGGATATTTCCATAGTTACCATCAGGGTAGGTTAATAAGATCATCCTGGGGTGATGCTTTTCTATGAATGGCTCATACTGGTTAACATCAATGGTGAATTCAGGGTAGCCCGAGCTAGGTACCTCAACCACGTTTAATCCCGCTCTTTCAGCAGCAACAATTGTAGTGTAATGCCGATTACCATCGACGATAATCGAATCACCAAGCCTAGCCAGAGAATGCATTATCATAAATTTAGCTTCTCTTGCCCCATGAGTCACGCTGGCAACCTCACAACCCAAAAATTCAGGCAAAAGCTCGTGCACAAACTCCCGAATAGGAGGATTTGCGATGTTACTTAGGTTACCCTCACAAAAATCACACACGGAATAACCATCTCCGAATTCTATCAAAACTTTTTTTGCCGCTTCAGTGAGCAGCCCACCTGTCTGTAAGGGCATAAGACTTATAATATCTTTATGCTTTCGGTGTAACTCACCAAGCTTCTGAAGCCTCTTATCCTTCAACTTTGCCCTTCTCTCCTTTAAAGTGCGATTTTACAGTTACGAAAACCGCCCCACCAACTCCAATCTTTTTCTGTTGTTTCTCTATATATTCACGAATAGCCGTGGGAATCTCCAAATTAAGGTCTGAGAGATGCTTTATCACCTTTACCTGATAGGTTAAATCCTCGTGGCTATCCTCTACTACAGCTACTACACCCATAGCGATAGCATACATATAGTTCACGCCGCTGTATTCTCCCGAAGGGACAACATCGCTATAGATAGTACCATCAGCTACACAAATCTCATTGAAGCCAGCAGGGCCAATGAGCTTCTTCCCTTCCTCCTTCTCCATAACCTTCACCTCAACCAGATCATCTTCCCAAGCCAGAAACTCACAGGGAGCAATTTCATCTTTGTGCTTTCGTGCAGTTTGCTCAATTGCACTGGCTATCTTTCTCCCCCGAGAAGTTCGCGGACTTACTATATAGGTAATAGACCTGGCTATCTCCTCGTCGCTAAATTCCACCACAGAGAATTGAGGATATGCTACTTTCCTAACATCGTCTATTTCATGAAGTATCATCGCTAATCTCTCGACGCCTAAGCCAGCGTTGAATACCGGATATTTAACGTTAAAGTTCGCCAGCGCTACCGGGGAATACATACCAATATCAGCAACCTCTATCCATTCACCGTTGTAATTAACAAAAACTTCCTGCTCCTGCCCCGGAGCATAATATTTGGATGTTGCCATCTTCGTTTCAACCTTGATATCAGAAAAACCATATTGCCTGAGGATTTCCTCGGTTATTTCCCTACCAGCACTTAAGGAAATGTTGGCATCCATTATCACTATTGACGCTGAATGATGAACCCGTAAATGGTGAGCATCCTCCCTTTGCTCATTACGATACCGAGGACCTACCGAAAACAGGGCGACGGGAAACTTGGCTTTATCCTGTATCGCCGCTAATGTGTGAAACCAGGTAGCCGTCATGTGACTTCTGATCGTCTTGTTGGAAGACAACGGCCTCATTTTCTCCAGTTCAGGGAAAACCCGACTCAACAGGTCAGTAGCCTGATGGTCAGTAATACCCAACCCATCGATAAGCTCCTCCACAAGGTTATCGGCTTCAATTTCTCCTTTTTTATACCCTCTCAAGATACCCCGCAACTTCCTGACATCAAGTTCCTGCACTATCTTTTTTGCCTCGGTTATCTTCTTGTCGCTCAAACCTATCTCGGGACGCGGCAATTCAGCAAGATAATAAACCCTGTCAAGGATGACTCGAGCCTCAGGCCCATATTGTTTGGAAACATCGCTATCAGGCAAGATGGTAAGATTTTCCACCTCATCAAAGCCAAGGTTTAATAATATTTCCCTGGATTTTTGAATCAGCTCACGCAAAAGGTGAGGTCTACCACGACCTTGAAGACGAATCTCCGTATCTACAGGCAAAAGCTTGCCCGTTGCCGTCCACGTCTCGGTAAAATCTTTCCTCGCCTGAGCCCGTATTTTGCTTAAATCAAACATCTTCTACAGCGCGACAACAAATCTCCTCCTACCCCACTCAACTCACCTCTACCATCCTGCTTAAACGCTTCAAGATTTCCCCAGCATCACTTACCATATCATCGATGACCTCCTTCACGCTAGGGATTTCGTTGATAAGCCCGGTGATCTGTCCACAAGGCAGAATTCCCGTGTGCAAATTACCTGTTTCAAAAGCTTCCCGAACCTTCTTACCCGTAATAAGCGGAATCAACTCCTCCAGAGTGGTTCCTTTTTTCTCCATCTCGATAACTTCTTCTGACACCTCGTTTTTAAAAACTCTTTCCATACTTCCCAAAGAACGCAGCACACACATAGTGTCAGTCTCCTTAGCGTTGACCATAGCCTCTTTGGCATTTGAATGGATTAGACTTTCCCTGGTAGCCATGAAGCGTGTACCCATAACCACACCCTCCGCCCCTAAAGCTAAAGCCGCTACAAAACCGCGGGCATCACCGATCCCACCTCCGGCAATAACGGGAACGCTCACAGCATCAACAACAAGAGGAACCTGAATAAACGTAGTTATATCATCCATTGGTGGCGCACCACCACATTCAAAACCAACTATGGTCACGACATCCACCCCCAACCGTTCTGCTGTGCGAGCATCTCTCACGCGAGCTACTTTATGAATATGCTTCACATTGGCCTTCTTAATGCGTTGCACATGCTCTTCAGTAATTCTCCCCGATGTTTCAAAAGCGCTAACCCCTTCCTCAATAGCCGTGTCCATCATTCCTTCCCGGTCCACGAATTGAAGCACAGGCATGAAAGTAACATTGACTCCGAAGGGCTCATCGGTAAGCGCTTTAATCTTTCGAATTTCGTCTCTTAGTTCTTCCTTAGAACCAAAATTGCCCGCAGCAAGTATACCCATACCACCAGCATTGGATACAGCAGCAACAAGCTCAGCATTTGATACATACTGCATCCCTCCACAAATGATGGGATATTCAATCCCCAGCATTTCAGTTATCCTTGTGTTAAACAATGTCTTACCTCCCTTTTCAGAAATTTGCCCCATTATACCTCATTTTTTGAGCCATATCGCCCTTATAGGAAGTTTGACTAATAAAACCCCGATTGAGTACTATATAATGCAAATTTTCGTTTTTCACCCACTGAACTAAAATTCTAAAGGAGGATGCTATTTATGGACTTCGAGACGCTTTTATTATCACAGGAGGACAAAATTCTGTATGTCATCTTGAACAGACCCGAAAAAAGGAACGCAATCAATCTCCAGATGTTAGATGACCTTGAGCAATGCATGACCGAGGTAGCCGCTAAGAATGATGTTGGGGCAGTGATCATTCAGGGGGAAGGAAAAGCATTCAGCAGCGGCACAGACTTAACTGAATTAGGAGAACTGGCACAGCAAGGCGGTGATGTCCAGGACTTTCGAGCATCATTGAGGAAACTTCAGAGAGCATTTTCACAGATAGAATATCTTGAGAAAGCGGTTATCGCAGCAATTCATGGATATGCCCTGGGGGGAGCATTTGAATTGATGCTAGCCTGTGACCTCAGAGTCGCTTCTGAAGAAGCAAGATTTTCCATACCTGAGGTGACTTTAGGCATAATCCCAGATTTAGGTGGCTCAAATAGACTTTCCAGAATAGTAGGCACAGGCAGGGCAAAGGAACTCATCCTGACCGGCAAGATGATTTCTGCCGCAGAAGCGGAAAGAATCGGGCTGATAAACAAGGCCGTCCCTATAGAACAACTGCGAGATACTGCTAGAGCTTGGGCAGAGGAAATCATGAAGAACCGACCATTAGCGGTGGGACTGGCAAAGAGAGCCATTGATATGAACTTTTCGTTAGGCACATCCGAGGGACTTGAACTGGCAGGCATCGTTCAGAGTCTCCTTATTTTCGGTGAGAACTTCAGACAGGGAATTACGGAAAGAGGTGCTCAACCTAAAACAACTGCTTGAGTGTCACGGAGCAATGGACGCCAGCCAGAACAGGAGGTTTTTATGACTGCATTACTGGATATACTGGGATGTCGTTACCCTATCATTCAGGGACCAATTGGTGCCATGAATAGCTCGAAGCTAGTAGCAGCCATTTGTGAGGCGGGAGCTTTCGGGATGCTTGCTATGGGGTTCATGAGCGACCTGCAGGAAGCGAAGCGCCTGGTAAGAGAGGTCCAGGAGCTGACCGATAAACCTTTCGGGGCAAATCTCTCGATCATGAACCCGGCAAATCAAAATATCCTAGAGATACTGGCAGATGCCGGGGTAAAAGTTGTCACCACATCAGCAGGTTCTCCTCGACATATCTATCCGCAAATCCATACCCTAGGGATGAAAGGAATGCATGTTGTCCTTACCTTTCCTCATGCCATGAAGGCCATAGACGCCGGTGTCGATGGACTGGTTGCCTCGGGATTAGAGTCGGGGGGTCTTCGCTCTAGTGGTCCTGAATCCACCACCATGGTTCTCGTCCCATTGGTGGTAGACCATGTAAGTGTCCCGGTGGTCGCCGCCGGAGGCATTGCTGACTCACGCGGCTACCGTGCTGCTCTAGCCCTCGGTGCTCAAGGAGTACAGGTGGGCACATGCTTTATAGCCTCTGAGGAAAGCCCTGCCCCCACACAATGGAAGAATGGTATACTCAATTGTGGCGATGGAGACACCAGACTCCTTCCTGTGGGAAACATCAATATACGAGTTATCATCAATCCCAAGCTCAAGGAGAAGATGGATAATCCTGATGTGGACGTTGCTCAGGAGTACAATTTAATGAACGCCCCTCGAGCCTGGAATAGCGGAGACTTTGACCTCTTCCCGGCAGGCGGAGGACAGGTGAGCGCTCTGATTAAGGAGATTAAACCGGTAAAGGCGATTATAGAACAGATGGTTTCAGAAGGGCGCTAACTGTTTAACAGGAAATCATCCTCCACCATCTCCGAGCACTCTGAGTTTTACCAGCAGGCATCACCCATGTTCTTAAGCCCTCCCTGCCAACATATTGCTTTACAACTTTTCATCATCGGGTTAGAATAGAATAGAGTTTTTGCGGGTGTAACTCAGCGGTAGAGTGCTTGCTTCCCAAGCAAGTTGTCGTGGGTTCGAGCCCCATCACCCGCTGTGGAGAAATAAACAAAGAGTTATGCGGATAAAACTGAAGACCGACCAATTGAGTAAACTAGCACAACACCTCCCTTTTGAGGTGATGCTAGACCAACCCAGAGATGTTAAGGGCTTTCTGGAAATACTGGGACACGACATGCCCTGGGATGAAGTTGGACTTAGCAAATTTGGTGACCCTGTTAGAAAGCCGAACAGGGTTACCTTCGACGTTGAGGTGATTGACGGCGGATTCATCTGTGACGTACATCCATCATTTGCCTGCTATATCTCCGATCTACTAACGCAGAAATAAACGCGATGGGCCGTTAGCTCAGACGGAAGAGCACCTGACTTTTAATCAGGGTGTCGTGGGTTCGAGTCCCACACGGCTCATTCGAAAGCCAGCAGGTGCATTTGACTATCAAGAAATTTCTCCAGATGTTGCATCAAGCTGCATAACTGCACCGGTTCACTTTGATTTCAATTTATTTGTGATATCTTCCTTCAGTATATTTTTCAAGATTTTGCCGCCTTGGTCTTTAGGTATCTCCTTTGTAATTTCAAGCCGTTGTGGAAGCTTATATATAGCGATACTCTTTTGCTTCATAAATGAAGTTAATTCACCCAGGGTGACTGTTTCTCCTTCCTTAGGAGCTACATAAACACAGATCTTTTCACCCAATCTTTCATCAGGCATCGCTATCGCTGCTGCATCCAGAACCTTAGGATGTCCGAGAAGGATATTTTCAACCTCCTGTGCACTGATATTCAACCCGCCTCGAATTATGATATCCTTTTTTCTGTCAACAAAACTAATGAAATTCCCTTCCTTTATTCGGAACAAGTCTCCTGTGCGAAGGAACCCCTGTTTATCAAATGCCTTTTCTGTCAAGTCAGGCCGTCTAAAGTAACCCGATATTACATTCGGACCTTTATAAAGTAGTTCTCCTACATCGCCCACTTCAGTTATCTCCTCGCCAGTCTCAGGGTCCAGGAGCTTTGTTTCAGTGCTTTCGCTATAGATCTTCCCTTTCCATGTTACCCCTCGCTTACCGTATTGAGGCAATCCCTCTACCCTTTTCTCCAAATCGGGGACGTCCATCGCTCCGGAAACAATGCCTGGACCCTCGTTCATCCCCCAGATATTCCCGATCTCCATGCTCCACCTTCTTTCAAATTCCTGAGCGGACCATAGGGCTGGTGGTGCCCCACCTATGGTGATTGACCTCACAGCACTCAGGTCAAACTTATCTACCATCTGGTGCTTTGCTATAGCGTTTACCAGCGCAGGAACAAGAAGAGTGTAGTTTACCTTCTCCTCTATCATTTGTCGCAGCCAAATCACCGGACGAAAGGGATGATGCAAAACAAATGTACCGCCGACTATGAGCCAGGGAATATATATTGTTCCCACTGAAGCGATGTTAATCAATGGGCCAGCAGTTAGTAGTGTTTCTCCCTTTCTGATCCCCGTTAGCTCTAGTTCTCCAGTACCTTCAATAATCCAGTTATTGTGGCTTAAAGGACATCCCTTGGGCTCGATTTCAGTGCCGTAAGTCCAGCAAATGGTAAAAATGTCGTTAGCATCTATTTTCACCTCATCAAGTTTGCCCGTTATCTCTCCTTTGCCCATTTCTCTCAGTTCTTGTAAGTAAATTATGTGCTTTAAATTGGGGAGTTTTGCCCGCAGTTTTTCGACCATTTCTCCATGTTTAAAATCATGAAATTCCTCGACCGTAATGAACGCTCTGGCTTGAGTTAGCTCACCAACATATCGTAATTCTGATTCTCTCCATTGCATTGGCACAGCAGAGATGAGGGCTCCTGCCCTAGCAATAGCCAAATAAAGCATTGCCAATTCCCAACAATTGGGAAGCTGAACGATAATAATGTCATCCTTCTGAATACCCATTCTTAAGAAACTCTCTGCGGTGGCATCCACTGCCCGGTCCAATTCCCTATACGTAAGCCTCTCCGGCATTAAGCCCACCAATTGCTCCTTGTCAGGAGGATCCACCAGGCAAACTCTATCAGGTTCCTCACTTACATGCTCTTTGAAATAATCGATAAGCGATTTCTTCCCCCAATATCCCTTCGCTGTGTATTCTTCAATTATTTCTGGTGAATCCAGAATCATTTCATTATCCCCCTTTGGTTTTATCCTAAGGCTTTTGCGCTATCTCTGAGTCTCGCTAATCTTTCTTTCAGCACTGCCTGGCCGTCAGGCTTCCTCTACTCAGTTGGGCAGCTGGCAAGGACTAGCCAGGCTAAAATTTCCTTGACACCCTTATAAGCATCATAGCTACTGGTGCTGAGCGAGCTATCGACAAACGCATCAAGATCAGGAACGGCAAACAGACAATTGGTAACACGGTGGCCATGACCAGTCAGCCCCAGCACCACTGCCAATACGCTGGCCGAACCCACCCGCTCCGATACATCTCTAAGGCTCTTTGCGGGTACTTGTCGTTAGTGACTAACCGCCATATCACCAGTCTTTCCCTCCCCCATTCCTCATTAGCCGACGATTGTAGAAAAGGCTAGGGTGAATGTCAACCCTCCCCAGCTGCATTAGCAACAAATCTCCCTTTTGATCTCCCACCCACTGATTACAAAGGGAAACCTAATGGAGGAGAAGTCAACATGAGTGGAAACGCTTTGTTTTTGCGAAATTTTAGGAGGAAAGTTGGCAAAATTAGAAGAGGATTCACTCTCTGAAAACGCCGTGTCATTCGGAGCCCTTCGTCTCCTTCCACTCAAAGCTTGAATCACCTTCTCCCACAGACAACCTTATCCTCACCGCCGGAGCAAATTGCACCGCTGCTCGGAACCGAGGGAAAGTGTGGAAGGCTACTTCCAATACCAGCCTTGCCGGACGAAGTGAAGAAGTGCGGTTATATAAATCAGTTATATTATAATGGAGCGGATGAGCATGAATGGCGCGGCAACCAAAAGGGCTGCCTTATTTGTTGCTTCATTAGCCTCTTTCCTCACTCCCTTCATGGGTTCTTCCGTCAACATTGCGCTTCCATCAATAGGGCAGGAATTTGGGATGAATGCGGTTCTATTAAGCTGGGTCGCTACCTCATACCTTCTAGCTGCGGCAGTGTTTCTCGTCCCCTTTGGAAGGATAGCAGATATGCACGGAAGGAAGAGGATTTTTACATTCGGCATAGTGCTCTATACTCTCTCTTCTCTTCTTTGTGCCACTTCCACCTCTGCCACTTTGCTTATTTCGTTCAGGGTTTTACAGGGAATCGGAGGAGCAATGATATATGGCACCGGGGTAGCGATTCTAACCTCGGTATTTCCTGTGGGTGAGAGGGGCAAGGCTCTGGGAATAAATGTTGCTGTCACCTATTCAGGCCTTTCACTGGGGCCGCTTTTAGGTGGATTGTTAACACAGCATTTTGGCTGGACAAGCATTTTCCTTGCTAATGTACCTCTTGGCTTGATAATAATCGCCCTTGTTTTCTGGAAACTGAAGGGGGAGTGGGCCGAGGCGAAAGGAGAAAAGTTTGATTTTGGCGGCTCGTTAATCTACAGCCTCATGCTAGTAGCCATAATGTACGGTTTTTCTGTGCTGCCGGCGATGTTGGGTAGATGCCTGGTTGCAGCTGGTGCCTTAGGGATTCTAGCATTTGTCAAATGGGAAATGAAGGCAGCAAGTCCTGTTCTGGATATAAATTTGTTCAGAAACAACAGGGTATTCACCTTTTCTAACCTGGCAGCGTTGATTAACTATAGCGCAACGTTTGCAGTGGCCTTCTTCCTAAGCCTTTACTTGCAGTATGTCAGGGGGCTCAGCCCTCAAGAGGCAGGCTTGATTCTGGTATCCCAGCCCGTCGTAATGGCTATTTTTTCACCCTTTGCTGGCAGGCTTTCAGATAGAATCGAGCCCAGAATAGTTGCCTCAATCGGCATGGCGTTGACAGCCATCGGGCTTTTTCTTTTCACCTTTCTGAGCCACAACACAACATTGCCCGTTATCATCGCTAACCTGGTCCTTCTTGGTTTCGGCTTTGCTCTCTTTTCATCCCCCAATACAAATGCAGTCATGAGTTCTGTTGGAAAGAGGTCTTACGGAGTAGCTTCAGGCACACTTGGAACGATGCGTCTGATTGGACAGACACTCAGTATGGGAATTGCTATGCTGATAGTTGGCATGTACATGGGTAGCGTCCAGATTACGCCCGAATGCTACCCGCTTTTCTTGAGAAGCGAGCAAATAGCCTTCCTGATTTTTGCTATCCTTTGTTTTGCCGGCATATTCGCATCGCTTGTGAGAGGGAAAGTACGATGAAGACACCTTACGCAACCCGATGAACCTTGACAAGGTTAGTGCTACCAGATATACCCGTTGGAATGCCAGCGGTGATAACCACAAGCTCGCCCTTTCTGGCAATACCCGTTTCCAGCGCTAATTGTGCACCTCTTTGAAACATAGCATCCACATTCCCTGGCCTAGCAACAACATATGGCTCGATGCCCCAGCTAAGAGCAAGCTTCCTCGCCACATCAGGATTGTGGGTAACAGCCAGGATGGGCGCCTTGGGGCGATACTTGGATACCCGCAGTGCCGTGCTTCCCGAACTTGTATAAGCTACAATACATGCTGCCCGGATTTGTTGCGCTATATGACATGCTGCATAACTTATAGCATCGTCCGTTTGCGGCACAACCTGCTCGCCCTTCTCCACCAGCATGCGTTTATACCGCAGCGCTTTCTCACTTTCAACAGCAATATTTGCCATCATCCTGGCAGTTTCTACAGGATACCTGCCGGCAGCTGTCTCATCTGACAACATGACTGCATCTACACCGTCAAAGATAGCGTTAGCGACATCACTCACCTCAGCCCGAGTAGGTCGCACCATGCCTACCATAGATTCCAGCATCTGGGTGGCTACAATCACAGGCTTACCAACCTGGTTGCATTTACGTATGATCTCCTTCTGCACTATTGGCACTTTTTTCAAAGGTATCTCTACCCCGAGGTCACCACGGGCTACCATTATACCGTCGGCTTCAGCGATAATCCTATCGATGTCATTCACTCCTTCATGCTTCTCAATTTTGGCGATAAGTGGAATACTGGCTCCTTTTTCATACAAGAACTGCCTTGCTCTGACTACATCGGCTGCGGAGCGAACAAAGGAAATGCCGATGAAATCCACGCCCTGCTCCAATCCAAAGGCGAGGAGCTTCAGGTCCTGGCTGGTAATAGAAGGCACATTGAGCTTGACGCCCGGTACATTTATACCCCTATTCGCGGTGAGCACACCACCAACAACTACTCTACATCTCACTTCACCATCTGTGGTAGATATCACCCTTACCTGGATAGCTCCTTCATTTAGAAAGATGGTGTTACCAACCCTAATATCACTGAGAAACTGTGGGAAGCTTACCGATATTTTCTGTTCATCGCCTGAGACTTTCTCACTGGTAAGAGAAAACTGATCGCCCTCCTTCAGATACACCTCTTTTTCGCTTAGTGGACCTGTCCTCAGCTTTATGCCAGGCAAGTCCAGCAGAATAGCCACTGGCATACCCAGTCTGGCCGAAACGGCGCGGACAGTTCTGATGACTTCAGTATGCTCTTCTTCAGTACCATACGAGGCATTGATGCGGGCCACGTCCATGCCAGCCCGGACCAGCCTTTCTATCATCCTGCTCGACCTGCTCACCGGGCCGATTGTGCAGATTACCTTAGTTTTTCTGAGCATTCTGTACCTTGATATCATTGACCAACATTATTACGGCATTTCCTGGGCTCAGTCGACCTGGACATCATGCATGAACTGAGCTGTTTCCTCGGGTAAAGCGGTAGTGATGGAGATACCAGACCCGATCTCGAATCCCGCCGCCTCAGTGAGCCGGGGAATGATTCTCAGATGCCACAGGTAATACTCGTTGCTTTCCTCGCCCGTGAGGGCAGAGTCTATGACATAGTTGAAATCAGGATTATTAAGCCCCCGATACAGCTTGAGCAGAGTTATCCGTAGAACATAAGCCAGTTCCTTCAGCTCTTCCGCAGAAACATCACAAAAGCATGCTTGTTGCATTTTAGGCAGGATCCATGTCTCAAAGGGCTCGTGGGAAGCAAAGGGATGGAACACCACAAATCTTTCGGTCTCCGTCACTATTCTCTCACCTGCTTCAAGTTCGCGGACCGCCAGGTCAGAATAAAGACATCGGCCAGTATCATCATAATAGCGAACAGCCACTTCGTGTCGCATCCTGATATGTTTCGGTACTACCGGGACGGCTATCAATTGCGAATGAGGATGCTCCAGTGAAGTCCCCGCCGCTAGTCCATAGTTCTTGAATATGATAATCAATTTAACGAACGGCAGGCGGCTGAGTGCCTTATACCTTTCTTGATAGGCACGCAGGACATCCATTACCTCAGTATCTTCCATCAAAGCAAGTGCTTTGTTGTGTACCGGCGTTTCCACAATCACTTCGTGAACCCCAACACCATTCATGCCCAAAAAGAAACCTTTCTCCTCACTTCTCGTGGTATCGCCCTGTGGCGTGAGGGCAGGAAACTTATTGGCAAATGCTCTTACCCGCCACCGCTGAGTCTTTTCATCCCGGTATGACAGTGTCTCGGGTACCGCCATGGCCTCATTCCCGGCGCAAAAGGGGCATGAAGATAAAAAGGACGGGATCTCAGGTCTAGCCTTTGCATGCACAAAATCGCTGGGCCTTTTCGACCTCTCCCGGGCTATGATAACCCATTCTTTTGTCGTAGGATCCTGTCTTATCTGCGACATATTCCTATCTATTTCTACGGCCCCGCTGCGGCTGCTATAATCCCAGGTCCTCTCCAACGATGATCACCGTTATTCTATCCTTCTCGTATTGGTGCTCAATGGTAACAACAGCATTGCAGAATCTCAGGGAGTCGCGGCAATCAACGCATTTCCCCGTCTCAGCGCACGGGAGGGGAAGACCCAGATGTCTGGCATGAATGGGCGCCACATAATCCTTGATTCTCCGCCTCGCTACTTCCGTATCAGGAACAACCTTATTTATTCCAGCGACAACGATTACCTTAGAGGGACCAAAGATTAAGGCCGCCACCCGACTGCCGATGCCATCAATGTTAACCAGTTTGCCATCCATGGTGACCGCATTGGTACTCATCAGAAAAACATCAGCTAACAGGCTTTCCTTCCGCAGGTTATACTTTTGTTCTCCAGTAAGCTGCGGTTTATGACGATCAATCAAATGGTAATTTCCCGCCCGCAGCACGTCTTTAACCCCAATTTGGTCCAAAGATAGCGAGCCTCCATAACCTACTTTGCTTCCTGGTGGAATCAGGCTGAGCACCCTCTCCCTGGCTTCTTCCCCGGTTTTGACATAGAAGGCCATCATATTATTCTTCTCCAGGGACTCGATTACCTCCCGGGCCAGCGTTTCTTTATACCACTCTTTGATCTCAGTTACGTTATCCATTTCTCACCTTCAGCTCTCTTTACCAACTCAAACATCGTTGTCATGAATCAAGGAATGCCTCCACCAGGGTCAGATTCATGGCATAAGGTATAATAACCACATCCCACCCCCGAATCCAGTATATCATGTGGTCCTCCACTGGCTTAATTGGCAGCCAGTTTCCCTAAAAACCCCAATAGTATCAGGTTCACAGGCTATTGTCTCCCTCCATGAGGTTGCTGAGGGAATATCCAAGGGCGATTGAGCCCAGAACTGTGAGCGCCGTCAGTATTACCACATATTCCCATCCGAAGTAGGCGATCATGACAGGCAATAGAAACGGCTTGACAGCCCTATTGTATAGAAATATCCCAATCGGGGAATTTCCTGCTCCCTTTTCCCTCAGGTCCTTGAGCAAGGGATACCAGACATAGATGGGCCCCGCCGAGACGATTCCTGCTGCCGCTGGCAATAGGATGCCCTTAATACCAGCCCCTTTACCAAGAAATCTTGCAATCTGCGTTGGCTTTAGCAAGAGATTTAAAAATATCATGAGTACGAAGACCAGGCCCAGGGGCATGAGCATATTGAGAAAAATGTTACCGCTACTCTTAAGAGCCAAAGAGGTCTTATCTGGCATCACAACAAAGAGAACACCGTAAATTACCACCATTGCGGCTGGGAAAAGAATCATGCGTGTTGCAGGCCTTATATTCTTAGATTTAGAACTAGCTGCGTTCAAGAAACTCAACTCCCGATAAGATTCAGAATTAGCACTGTAATAATGGCAATCGGTATAGCTAGAATAAATGAGAGGCCGTTTCTCAGCAAGGCAAATCTTCTGCCCAGGGCTGCTATCTCAGCGGGAATCTGCACCAGGCCTACGGTTACCCATGTAATAATGAAAGCGGTAACAGCAAACAGGCTGATGCCATATTTCAATAACTCTCCCCCGATGACATAGCTATTAATAGGGCTCCCGGAAAGGATGCTCCCGAAGCACGCTCCCCAGAGGGTGTCCAGTGCCACATTGCCAGAGAAGATGGATGCCAGAAACTGTTTCGAAACGAACGCGTTGAACAAGCCTATGAGCAGCACAACTCCCAGCAGCATGGGTAGCAGAGCAATAAATTGTCTGGCAGAACTTCCAGTTGCCTGAACTAAGGCACTCTTGTCAACCTTAATCCCTCTTGACTTGGGTCCAGTGCCAGCCCGCATTTCCGCTTCCAGTTCGCCCTTCTTGTATTTCTCCACCATCTCCCCCACTGTACCACTCAGGCCAGTCAAGACCTCTATCCCATTGGCCTTAAGGTGATTATAGGCAGCAGGGCTACAGTAACCGGTCAGAACTGTTTTGATATCTTTGCTAATGGCAAGCACAATAGCCTGCATACCAGCGCCCCGTTGACCTGAAGCACCGGGGTTTGGCACAGCTTCAAATTCCCGTCTCTCTAGATCAACGATGACTAAATATTGAGAAGTGCCGAACTTGTCCCCCACCTTGGCATTCAAATTCGAACCATCGGATGATATTGCTATCTTCACGGGCTACCTCCTTAAATGGTTTGACACGCATGCTATTGTATATTATAGGTTAACTGCAGCATGCTTCCAATAATACAGTACCCAGGTGCTCCCAATACTAAATCCCGGCAGTGAACCGGCGGATGCCTAGATAGATGACGGTGGCAACCGAAGTTCTAAAACAAGCCCTGATAATTACGCTATTTGTCTTCGTCATGATGGTGCTTGTAGACTACATCAACGTCATGACCAGAGGACGCCTTTCTCTCAACGTTCGAGGTGGTCGATGGCGACAGTATTTCCTGGCATCATTCCTTGGGGTAACACCGGGATGTCTCGGCGCCTTCCTTAATGTTTCCTTCTACGTTCATGGTCTACTCTCTTTCGGCGCTATTGCTGCTGGGATGATTGCCTTCACGCTGTTCAAAATAGCATTCAGGAGATAGACAGGGTTTATATAGCAACATAAGTTCTAAAGCGGCGAGGAAAGACCATGTGCTTCCACTTACCGGCAGCTTTCAACAAAGCGATGTATTGTTTCTTCAGCCATGTTGACATGCCATATTCTTCCTGCTACTTTTCCTTTGGGATCCGGTGACGGTCTCTGGAGCACCAAAATTGAAACCCGAGAGCGACGTGATTATCGTCGGGTGTGGCCCTGCAGGAGCGACGCTAGCATACGAACTGGCCAGCAAGGGAATCAGAGTACTAGTACTTGAGAAAACCAAATTCCCGCGGTACAAATGCTGCGCCGGTGGTCTCACAATCAAAGCTGCCCATCTCCTCGGAGAAGACCTGCATGGACTGGTGGACAATGCTATTTCGGACGTTACCATAGCTCTTTCTGGCAGGAATCCATATCACGGTTATTCCAGCGAGCCGATTATGTATACTGTTACCCGCGAGAAATTCGACCTTGCCCTAATGAAAAGAGCAGAAAAGGCTGGCGTTGACCTCCTCCAGGATAGAGAAGTACGCAGCATTGCTTTTAATAGAGAGGGTGTAGATGTTTCTACAGTAGAGGGAAATCTGCGATGCAAAATCATAGCTGGGGCGGATGGAGCGAGAAGCGTAGTAGCTCGGGCAGCAGGAGCAGATGTCAATAAACAGCGCCTGATAGCGATAGAGACGGAGGTGCTCGTGGATAGGAACGAGTTGGCAAGGTGGAAGTCCCATGTGGCAATTGATATTGGACGAATTCCTGCTGGCTATGGCTGGGTCTTCCCAAAGGCCAGTCATCTCTCAATCGGAATGGGATGTCTTGCTGACGAGGCAAAGAACTTGAAGCATTTTTTCCTGGAGTTTCTGCAGTCTTTGCAGCTAGGCCACTATACTATTGACAGATGGACCGCAGACATTCTGCCGATGTGCACTGGTTCACAGACTCTTGCCCATGGCAGAGCAATACTGCTGGGAGATGCTGCTACTCTTGCCGATCCACTAACCGGGGAGGGCCTGCACAATGCAATTTTCAGTGCTCAACTTGCCGCGCCACCGATTCAGAAATTTCTAAATGGAGATGAACAGGCACTGGAAGAGTACCGCCGCTGCGTAGAAGAAAAGATAATATCCGATATGAGAATAGCCTACACATTCTCCAAGGTATTGGCTCATCTTCCATTGAAACTTTTCGGGCTTCTCGACCGAGATGAAAGGGTGTGGAAGGCTGGCTGTCGTCTGCTGACCGGGGAAACTAATTACCAGACAATCGCAAAGGAGCTAGGTAGTCTGGGAGGCTTACCCCGCTTTTTGAACCTCAAGGGGCAGCTGAGGCTCTAAACAGGTTATGTCAGGTAACAAGGAATCTGGGCTATGCTTTTTATCCCCGGAACGCTAATTGCCATATTGACATTCCCAGGTGTCATAGTCCATGAGGCAGGACACAGGCTTTTCTGCAGCCTCGCTGGTGTTCGTGTCTATAAGACCTGCTACTTTAGACTGGGCAATCCTGCTGGATATGTTATTCACGGCCCGGTACACAGTTATGGGGCTGGTTTTCTAATCTGTGTGGCTCCGTTTATCGTTAACACGGCTATCGCCCTCCTCATATTTTCCATTGCGGTAAATGTTTCTTCCACTGCGGTCGCTTTCCCATTGTACTGGTTGGGTATATCCATAGGGATGCATGCATTCCCCAGCAGTGGAGATGCCGATAACTTGTGGCGTTACTCGAAAGCGGCCTGGAGGCACAATCCTCTGGCTGTTTTGGGTTTCCCGGCTGTTATCTTAATAAAGATAGCTGCCGTGCTCAGTATTATCTGGTTTAACCTGTTCTATGCTATTGCTCTACTGCTTCCGTTTGTGGTTTAACGTGCTAAATAACAATAGCTTGTGACCAACCTCCGTGCCAGGTATAGGAATTGGTTTCGCTATTGAGGTGGTCGCCAGCATCACTGTCAAGGGTTGTTTGTATATTAGTGTACACGGCTGGCATTTCCCTGGTAACAGAGTGACGTAAGCCCTGTCTGGCGTTTTGACTGCTGAGGTAAGTTCAACTAGAGCTTAACAATAGTTACCCCATCACCACCCTCTCCCTTCTCACCGGGACGAAAGGATTTGATTAGAGAGTGGGAAGCCAGAAGTTCTCTGACGATATTGCGCACGGTGCCAGTGCCGAACCCATGAATGATACACACCTCGTTCAGATTAGCCAGACTGGCGTCGTTGAGGTAATTATTGAGCAGCCATTCTATTTCCTCGGCTCGTTTTCCTCGCAGGTCAAGTTCCGCTGAAACTGGACGCCCACGCAATTGCTTCCTCACGGGAATAAATTTTGGAGTGGCGCTGCCACGTGGCGACGCCACCTTTTCTACGGCGTCGAGCCCGAGCCTGAGCCTGGTCAGCCCGGCCTGTACTTCAATCTGTCGTGTTTTCTGTGATACTGAGAGCACCGTTGCTTGCAAATCCACTTCTTTTAACCGAACCGTATCACCAACAGAGATGCTGCTCTCATCTATTACCTCTTCACCCTTCTTTACATCTACCTTCGGCTGCCAGATTTCGCTCTTTAGTTGCTCCGGCACGGCAGCCATCGCCTCTCTGGCTTGCTCAAGAGCAAGCTCCGATTTCTCCTTGCGTAATTCGGACGCCGCACGACGAATTTCCTTTTGTAACCTGGCAGCTTCACGAGCAACTTTATCCCGAGCCTCTTGAATGACCTTTCGTTCTTCCGTTTTTAGCAGTCGAAGCTCAGCCTTTAATTCCGTGTTATGTTGCTCCGCTTCATCTCTCTTCCTTTCTAAGTCACGGCGGGTGGTCTCAACTGCCTGTTTTCCGCTAATCAAATCGGCGAGCATGGTTTCCATTTCCTGAGCGCCTTTCGATAACATGCTTCTGGCGTCGTCGATAATCTTGATGGGTAAGCCCAGACGAGAGGCAGTAGCCAGGGCATTACTCCCGCCGGGGACGCCCATAGTCAGATGATATGTTGGCGCCAGTGTAACAAGGTCAAAGTCAAGCGAAGCGTTTTGCAACCCCGGGGTTGTGTGTGCGAACGCCTTGAGGTCACTGAAGTGTGTGGTAGCCACGGTCATCGTTCTTCGCGATAACAAGTGGTGCAGGATAGAGCGAGCTAAGGCAGACCCTTCGGCGGGGTCGGTGCTCGTACCCAACTCATCAAGAAGCACCAGACTCCTTTCCGTAACCCCGTTGATGATGCGTATAATGTTCCCTATGTGCCAGCTGAATGAGGAAAGTGTTTGTTCGATGCTCTGCTCGTCACCGATATCAGCGAATATCCCATCAAAGACCGGGATGCGGCTTTCCGCTGCAGCAGGGATAGGGATGCCAGCCTGGGTCATCAAGCTGAGAAGTCCAATCGTCTTAAGTGCTACTGTCTTGCCACCGGTATTAGGTCCGGTAATTACAAGGATAGAGAAATCCCGCCCTATCTCCACAGAAAGCGGCACTGCTTTTTCCATAAGTAAGGGGTGCCTGGCTTCGACGAGTGTGATTATGTCAACTTGTTCGTCCGCGGGTATTTCCCCGTTTCCGCTGAAAGTAGTGAGCATGGGTTCAGTAGCCCTGGCCTCAATGGCATACCTTGCCTTGGCCAGCGCCAGGTCCAACTCGGCAACCAGAGCTATGCTGTGACAGAGCTCTGCCTCATGTATTCCCACTGCAGCACTGAGGTTTTTAAGAATCCTCTCTATTTCACGCTCTTCTTCCATCACAAGCTCTCGAAGTGTGTTCCCCTGCTCTACAGCCGCCCATGGTTCAACAAACAGGGTGGCTCCAGTACTGGACACACTGTGAACAATACCTTTTATTTCTCTGCGAAATTCAACCTTTATTGGAATAACATATCTTCCCTCGCGCTCGGTGATAATGGGCTCCTGGATTATCCTGCGCCTCCTGGGTGACCTTATTATGGCTTCCAGACTCTGTAGCAACTGCTGGCGCACTTCTTTCCACTGGTGCCTGACTGCAGCCAGCGTGGGCGAGGCAGAATCCAGCAATTCCCCGCTTGGTGCGATGCACTTGGCGATATCTTTCTCGAGCTGGTGGAGTTCCACAACGCCGTCGGCGATATTCCACAGCAACGGTAGTTTTTCTGACAACTTTCCCAGAGTGCTGCGCAACTGGGACATAGCAGCTACAGTTTGTCGGATTTCTATGAGAGTTCGAGGCTCAAGGATTTTGCCCTGTGCTGTCAGCGCTACTGCCTGTCGAATATCGAAAACTGTTCCGATAGAAAAATCAGGCTCCAGTGAAAGAAGACGACGCGCCTCAGCTGACTGTCTCAGCAGTAAGGAAATCTGTTCGTAATCCGAAAGTGGTTGAATATCAAGGGCTAGTTCGCGGCTGGCCGAAAACGCAGTAAATCCAGCCACTATTTCCCTGATGCGGGGGAATTCGAGTATTTCCAGGCTCTTATCATCCACAACAGCAACCTCTATTTGTCATACAGATTATAGCATGGTGCGAGGAGAGCACCAGAGGTTCTCCTGGCTGCCTTTAGTAAATCCTCAACATGAGCGGAAACGCTTTGTTTCTGCGAAATTTTAAGGGGAAAGTTGGCAAGATTGGAAGAAGGGTGCCCCTCCGAAAGCGCTCTGAAACTCGTTCTCCTGGCCGCCCGTTGATTTAGCCGGGAGTAGTCGCCTGACAGCATTGACCATTTCAATAATGAAGGTTACGATACGAGTAACTCTAAATATTTGGTGGCCCAATCATTATGAAGAAGCCGCAAAACAATTATGCCTTTATCGACAGCCAAAATCTTAACCTTTCGATCCGCGATCAAGGCTGGGTTTTAGACTTTAGAAAATTCAGGCAATATCTTCGCGGTAAATATGACGTAACCAAAGTCTTTCTTTTTATCGGCTATGTTTATGAAAATCAAGGCCTGTATACCAACTTACAGAAGGATGGGTATATTTTAGTTTTCAAACCGACGCTTAAGTTACCAGGTGGAAAAGTCAAAGGGAATGTTGACGCTGAGTTGGTTCTTCATGCCATGATCGAATATCAAAACTATGACAAAGCCCTTATTGTTACCGGGGACGGCGATTTCTATTGTCTGCTGGACTATCTTGCAAAGAATGATAAACTGTTAAAACTAATGATCCCGAACAAGAATAGTTTCTCCTCATTATTTAGAAAAATGATGCCGCATATTGTATTTATGAATAACCTTAGAAGCAGGCTCGAGTATCATAAAGGTAGTGAGCAATAAAAAAGAGGCATTGCCGTGGGATGAAGCCCACAGATTGGCCTCTCATCGTGATTCTAGTATAAGAGTAGCAAACATATTTATTGTTGTCAACAGGCAGCACTCGTTCATACGATTGGTGACAGTTTAACTTCCTACCTGTCACTGTGAGCTCTCCGTCTTCTGTCATTGCGAGCCCTTTTTACCTGTCATTGCGAGCCCTTTTTACCTGTCATTGCGAGCCGAAGGCGTGGCAATCTCATCGACTTCCCCGCTTCTCAATTTAGCCGGGCGGCTGGGCTAAGCCACACGTCCTGACGTTCTGTAATCCAGGCAGTGCCAGTAAGCGTCAATATATGTTCCGGAACCTCCGGAAGATATCTATATCCCGGGTGAGCCCATTTAAATCCTCAGAAGGAGCCACTCGTCAACATCGCTGAAATACCTCTTCCTCCCGCCCTGAAACGATTCTGGCTCGTTGAAGATTTCATGATAGAAACCTTCGTAGACTATGAGCTTCTTATCTTCTTCCTTAACTTTATTATAGAAATCCACGGTGGCGTCTGGGTCTACCAGGCTATCTTCGCTTCCCTGTAAGAATAAGCACGGAACGTTTAATTCATGAGCATGGTCTTGCAGCCAGATTATATTCTTACCGGCTTCAAATGCGAATCTTACCTTCATGGCTTCATGACAGACTAAAGGGTCGTCTGCATAGGCTTTGGTATTATCTTCATCATGACTTAGATACTTTGGATCTATTGGCTCTGCTCCTGGTGTGGCCATGTCGGGTGATTCCTTTGCCAATGTAGCTATCGAGGGAATTACGTCCCTCAGCACGGCGAGCGGCATCTCCTTTTGACCTACAGCGGGGCCAGAGACGAAGAGCGCATCTATATCCTCCGGATGAACAAGAGCATACTTCAGGGCTATTTCACCGCCTAAACTGTGCCCCAGCATAAAATATTTGTTTTTCCCTTCCTTTTCTTTAACCACGCCGATGAACTTATGTAAATCCTCAACGAAGTAGTCGAAGTCCTCCACGTTCCACCTTGGTCCTGCAGACCTTCCATGCCCTCTATGCTCGATGGCATAACAACTTATGCCGTGCTGGCAGAAATGCCTGGCAACGTGATCGTATCTATCCGTATGCTCACCAAATCCGTGTACTATTATTAAAATTGCTCTGGGCTTTTCCACTTTCCAGTATTGGTAATAAAGGCTGGCATTTTCGCGACCTGTGAGAGAATCATGCTCTCTTGCTATTTCCCTTGATTCTGCCATTTCTCTACCTCCTGATTTATCAATGTCAATTTATACTACTCCCGCAAATGAACAAAAGTAAACCGTTTTTCGGTTTTCGCCCGGTATTCATTTTAACAAAGTACAATGCTGGTGCGCAGGTAGCCGGTTTTATATTCCATAGCAATCTGATCTAGTTCAGATAGATGATGGACACTTCGAAGCATGGAGTTGTGTCATTGCGAGCCGAAGGCGTGGCAATCCCGGCGGGGCATTAGATTGCTTCGGCACTAACGTCCCTCGCAATGACATGGGGGGGCGTCCCTCACAACGACAGAAGGTCATTGCCAGCCTTTTTTTATTGTCATTGCGAGCCGAAGGCGTGGCAATCCCGGCAGGGCACCAGATTGCTTCGGCACTAACGTGCCTCGCAATGACAGGGGGATGTGTCATTGCGAGCGCAGCGTGGCAATCTCACATGAAGGCCATTATTACAGCAACGAGATTGCTTCGTCGCTATCACTCCTCGCAATGACAGAAAGAGGAGGCTAATGTGTCACTAATCATATGGACGAGTACACACTATTGTTAGCCAGCGAATGGAAGGTGTAGAATGAATGCAGTACTTGACGTAGAATAGCCAGGATGCCCATATGGCTCATTGGCTGTATGTATTACTGCAGGAGTGCGATAACTCATTAAGTGAACCGAACAAAATGGATAACTAGCTTAACCGTTTTAGCCGTCACTATCCTCTTCATAAGCGGTTGTGCCCCACCCAACCAGCCTCCAGTTATTACCAGCTTGCAAGCTGAGCGAGAGTTGGTTCTTACTCTAGAGAGTTGCCAGGTTGAGTGTGTTGCTTCAGACCCCGAGGGTGGCGAGCTAGACTATGAGTGGCATGCTAGTGGGGGGAGCATCTCGGGTGAGGGAGCCACAACCACCTGGATTGCTCCCGATGAGGGTGGCGAATACATTGTCTCGGTCAATGTGACTGATGGAGATGGTAATTGGGCTACACAATCGGTCACCATTGCTGCAAGAGAGAATCATTGTCCAGAAATCGTTGATTTGAAAGCCAGTGAGGAATGGATTATGCCTTCAGGGAATTGCACGATCAGCTGCGAAGCTTCAGACCCGGATAACGATAGCTTAAGCTATGAATGGTTAGCCAGTGGGGGCAATATCACAGGCAAAGGAGATACCGTCACCTGGGTTGCTCCTGAAGACATAGGCAATTATACCATTACGGTGGTGGTTACAGATGAGTTCGGAGGCGAAGGCTCAGCATCATTGTCTATCAAAGTAGCGTTCAACAAGCTACCAATTATTAAGAACTTAACTGTTACTGCCAAACACATATACGAACAGAAATACTTGGCGAAAATACCTGGGGGATACAAAGTCGGAAAGGGTATAAGTTATGAAATTAAGTGCACTGCTTCGGATCCAGATGGCGATGAGCTATTCTATGAATGGTCAACTGATGGAGGTAGCATCTCTGGAAAGGGCGCTACAGTTACTTTTACCGCACCTGGCTGGTCAACCGAAGGTATTGAACCACTTACTGTCACGATAACGGTGTCTGATAGTAATGGCGGCACAACTACCGACAGTATAGCTTTCACGGTTGTGAGCCTCTCATCATGTAAGTGGTGAATGTTACTGTCCAATTTACCTAGAGACTGGCCGGTTTTATATTCCATAGCACTACTGTTAGCCAGCGAATGAGAGGTGTAAAATGAATGCAATACCTGACGTAGAATAGCCAGGATGCCCATATGGCTCATTGGCCTGTTGTGCCGGAGCTAAATATAGGAGTATGTTTAGAAATGTAGTTGCCCAATTTATTGGGCAAATGCGCCTGATGAATCAGGCAACTACAGAAATTTGGGGGTAACACATCTTTAATATGCCTAAAAACGAACGCAAAATCAAAATTAAACAGCAAATATAGAAATTGGAGGTAAGTGTGGTGAAACACAGCCATATTATTTTACTGGGAGTTTTTCTACTGGGAGCGATACTGATATCAGGATGTAACGCAGAGCAGAATGCGGCACAAGCGAAGAATGGCGACATTGTTGAGGTGCATTATACCGGAACACTGGAAAACGGCACCGTATTTGATACATCAGAGGGAGGTGAACCTCTGGAGTTTACTCTGGGTCAAGGTCAAATGATTCCCGGGTTTGAACAGGCTGTCCTGGGGATGAAAATCGGGGAATCGAAAAACTTTACCATTCCAGCGGATGAGGCCTACGGCCCGTACCGTGATGACATGGTACAGGTAATAAATCGAGAGGAACTTACGAATATCCCGAATCCAGAGGTTGGTCAGCAGCTGCAGGGGGCTCAACCAGGTGGCGGAATAAGCGTATGCACTGTAACCAATGTCACTGACACGACGATAACAGTAGATTTTAACCACTTTCTTGCGGGGAAAGACCTGACCTTTGAAATTGAGCTTATGAGCATACAATAAATTACATTGTGCTGGAGTAAACCCCTGTCCGTGCGGAATGTAATTACAACGCTAGAGAAGGAAGTAGTTCTGACAGGAAGATAGTTAAAATCCTGAGCCTACCCTGAATCTGGACTGCCAAAATAACTCAACCCCTACGACCGGCTATAAAGAGAAGGTAATCGCAGTGCCGGGCTATTCCGGAGTAGACAATACGATGAGATGTTTGATCCGATCAGCCTGACAAAATTCGGCCAGGCAGGCTTGACAGTCAATGGCCTGGCTACGTAAAGTGTGCAATAGCTGAACGGCGGAGTAACTCAGAAAACAACTCGTGTTGACTGGGGTGACGTCCGCACCGTTTTATATTTGAAGGGAGAAAAGTAGTAATGCAACTCAAGCTAACTTTCCTGGGCGCGGCCCAGAGTGTAACGGGCTCCCGTTATTTATTGGATACTGGCAGTACGAGAGTCCTGGTAGATTGCGGGCTGTTTCAGGAAAGGGAATTTAGATCTAGAAACTGGGAGCCGTTTGCAATACCACCTCGAAGTATAGATGCCATACTACTGACTCATGCTCACCTCGACCACTGTGGGTTGTTGCCGAAACTGGTTCGTGAAGGCTTCCAGGGCAGTATTTACTGTACAGGTGCCACCTCCGAGATCACTAAAATAATGCTGCTGGATGCCGGGAAATTGCAGCAGGAAGATGCCGAATTCAAGATGAAAAGGCACCAGCGTGAGGGGAAGAGAGGACCTTACCCTGAAATTCCACTCTATACTGCTGAAGATGCTGAGGCTTCGTTTCCGCTTTTTTCACGTCCGGTAAAATATGAAGAACCGGTTAGAATTAGTGATGGACTTGAAGCTAGTTTCCACGATGCCGGGCATGTATTAGGTTCATCGATGATAAAGATTACCGCGAGGCAAGATGGAGAGGAAAGGATCATTCTCTTCTCCGGGGATGTCGGTAGATGGGACATACCGATATTGCGAAACCCGTCCTTGTTCAGCGAGGCAGACTATGTGATAGTGGAATCCACCTATGGAGACAGACTACACGGGGACCCGGAAGATGTAGCTGGTAGTCTAGCTGAAATCATAAACTCAACATGTAATGCTGGTGGAAATGTAGTTATCCCTAGCTTTGCCCTCGAGCGAGCCCAGGAAGTACTATACTATCTTAATCAACTGCTGATTAGTGACCGCATACCTCACTTGCTTGTATTTCTCAATAGCCCGATGGCGATAAACATCACCGAGGTATTTGAGGCCCACCCGGAACTATATGACCGGGAAATGACCAGACTGATAGAGCGTAACAAGTCACCCTTTGAGTTTCCCAGTCTTAAGATGGTCCATACGGTAGACGACTCAAAAGCAATTAATCGTATTCTGGGAACGGCCATAATAATAGCCGGCTCAGGGATGTGCACCGGAGGTCGAATAAAGCACCATCTTGTGGCAAATATCTCCCGCCCGGAGAGCACCATTCTATTTGTTGGGTACCAGGCAAGTGGTACCCTGGGGAGGCAGATTGTTGATGGTGCCAGGGAGGTACGAATACTAGGGCAGGTTCACCCCGTTCAAGCAAGAATAGCCCAGTTAACCGGTTTATCAGCACACGCTGATAGGGATGAGCTTATGAGATGGCTCTCTGCCCTTGAAAAAGCACCCAAACAGCTATTTGTTACCCATGGCGAGCTTGAGGTAGCTAATCGCTTTTCCAATTACGTAGCGGATAAAATGCGTTGGAAGGTGTCAGTACCCGCATATCGGGAGCAAGTTCTTCTGGATTAGGACTGAGTGTTTTATATTTATAACCTGGGAGGTAAACGATGGCCTATGAGTACGAGATAAATGAACTGGCAAAGGAAGAATCCTGGCGGCTGTTCCGCATAATTGGTGAACTGGTTGAGGGGTTTGACAGGCTTGCCAACGTCACGCCGGCAGTGAGCATATATGGTTCGGCTCGAATTCGGGAGGGTGATGAGCTTTATAAACAGACCGAGGAAATAGCTCGTCGGCTGGGAGAGATGGGCTTTTCCATTATAACCGGGGGTGGCCCTGGTGTGATGGAGGCAGCTAATAAGGGTGCCATGGAAGCTGGCGTCACCTCGGTCGGCATTAATATCCAGCTACCTGAAGAGCAGGGTTCCAACGCCTATGCCACGAAGTCAATAACATTTAATCATTTCTTCGTTCGCAAAATAATGCTGGTCAAGTATGCCTCTGCCTTTATCATAATGCCCGGGGGCTTAGGGACGCTCGATGAGGTGACCGAGTTATTAACACTTATACAAACCCACAAGGTAAAGCCTTTTCCGGTTGTGCTGTTTGATAGCATGTATTGGAAAGGATTCTTGCACTGGCTTCGCGATTCGGCATTGTCCAGGGGGTTCATTTCCGAGGAGGACTTTGACCTGTTAAGGATTTGTGACCACGTTGACGAAGTAACTGAGGCTGTCCGCAAGTGGCGTGAAAAACATGAGGTTATAGGTAAGAAAGCAGTAAGTACCTGAGCCTTAAATAGAATTCTTCCCAATCGCTTAATTGCACATCATGACAAACCGTTACTCCATTGCACAAAATGGCTTTTTGTGCAGTCCAAGCGAATGTATGCTCTTGCCTTGTTAGAGACTTCTGGAGAAGCAGCTTCGGCCTTGACTG